>Ga0123519_10000778_pt1 | contig 56019 bp, 48 predicted proteins | sample YelNatPaOPRAMG02_FD_87396 | JGI IMG/M metagenome (GOLD analysis project Ga0123519, IMG submission 87396) | Hot spring microbial communities from Yellowstone National Park - Yellowstone National Park OP-RAMG-02 (version 2) | ecosystem: Environmental > Aquatic > Thermal springs > Hot (42-90C) ...
CCCCTGGCGGGGGGCGTGGGGGGTGTCCCCCCACGAAATCAAAAGAGGGAGCGAGACGCCCACATTAGCAAACCCGCCACGAGTGGGACCCAAAACGCTGGCAAACCCTCAGCCCACGAGGGTGGGCAAGGGGGTCCAAGGGGCACAGCCCCCTGGCGGCGTGGGGGGTGTCCCCCCACGAAATCAAAAGAGGGAGCGAGACGCCCACATTAGCAAACCCGCCACGAGTGGGACCCAAAACGCCGGCAAACCCTCAGCCAACGGGGGTGGGCAAGGGGGTCCAGGGGGCGCAAGCCCCCTGGCGGGGGGCGTGGGGGGTGTCCCCCCACGAAATCAAAAGAGGGAGCGAGGCGCCCACATTAGCAAACCCGCCACGAGTGGGACCCAAAACGCTGGTAAACCCTCAGCCAACGGGGGTGGGCAAGGGGGTCCAAGGGGCACAGCCCCCTGGCAGGGGTTTGGGGGATGTGCCCCCAAAAACCAAAAGAGGGGGCGAGTCGCCCACTCCTACCAGCCCCGCCACGAGTGGGACCCAATACATTGGCAAACTCTAAGCCAACGGGGGTGGGCAAATGGGAGGCTTACAGTTCTGGGATGCAGTTGTAGGGTAAAGCTTACTTCTGGTAAAATCCAAGGCGAAATAAGCCTGCGGGGGTGATTCATGCTCTTTGCTTTGAAGTGGTGGCTTGCGTTGAGTTTCACGGGCCTTCTGGCTTTGCCTCTGGCCCGCCGCCTATTCTCCCCACTCCCCGGAGAAGGCTTCCCCTTCGCCAGACCATTCGGGCTATTGCTGGCTTCTTACGCCTTCTGGCTCGGCTGCTCTTTGGGGCTAATCCAAAACAGCTTGGGAGGAATCGCCGTTGCCCTGGCCTTGCTCGGCCTTGCCTCCTGGAAGCTGGGCCTGAAGGATTTAAAGGCCTTCTGGGCCAGGGAACGTCAGCTTATCCTGGCTACGGAACTGATTCATGCCCTCGCTTTCGCCTCTTTCACCCTTTTCAAAGCTTTCCGCCCCGAAATTTCCGGAACCGAAAAGCCTATGGAGCTGGCTTTCCTCAACGCTATCCTGAGGAGCCAGTCTTTCCCTCCCCATGACCCCTGGCTTTCCGGCTTCGCCATAAGCTACTACTACTTCGGCTACGTAATGGTAGCCTTCTTGGCTAAGTGGACGGCCACCCCCTCAGGCGTAGCTTTTAACCTCGCAATAGCTTCGCTATTTGCCCTTACGGTCACAGGCGCTTTTGGGGTAGTTTACGCGCTGGTAAAAAGGGAAGAAATCTCCTTCCATCAGGCAGCTCGCTGGGCTATTCTGGGCGCTGTGCTGGTGGCCATCATCGGCAATCAGGAAGGATTCCTTGAGCTACTCCATTGCAAAGGGGTTGGTTCGCCTTCTTTCTGGGAATGGGTTGACGTGAAAGGTCTGGCCCAAGCCCCCTCCTGCCCTTCATTCATCCACCCCGTGGACTTCTGGTGGTGGTGGAGGGCATCCAGGGTCATACACGACCGCAACCTCTTGGGGCAGGACCAGGAAGTGATTGACGAATTTCCTTTCTTCAGTTTCCTTTTGGGCGACCTTCACCCTCACGTCTTAGCCCTGCCCTTCGCTATCATGGCCATAGCTCTGGCTTTAAGCGCATTCTATTCCCCCGACTTGGCCTCATCCTGGCCCAACTTTTTCCTCTATAGCCTAGCCTTGGGAGGGCTCGCTTTCCTGAACACTTGGGATTTCCCCATCTACTTGGCCTTAACAGGGACGGCAGCCGTGCTGGGTCTATCCGCCGACAAAGGTGAAATTACTTGGGGGAAGGTCCTAAAGCTCGCCTTATCTTGGGGAGCCTTAGGGGTGACTCTGTACCTGCCTTTCTACATCGGTTTTCGCTCCCAGGCCGGGGGAATTTTGCCCGTGCTCTTCAACTCCACGAAAGTCCACCAGTATTTCATCATGTTTGCCCCTTTCTTGCTGGCCGGACCAGTCCTCCTCTTCCCGCTGCGCCTCCCTCGGACTGAGTTCGCTTTGATAGGGGTGGCCATCTTCTTGGCCCTCCTCTGCTCCCTAATCCACCGCCCCCTCCCTGCCATCCTCATACCCACGATAATCCTGGCCTTGCTTTCCCTTCCTAAGAAAGAAGGGCCATCGGCTTTCGCCTTACTCCTCTGGCTTGCAGGCCTCTCCCTCACATTGGCCGTGGAGTTCGTCTACATAAGGGATTCCTTCGGCACCAGGATGAACACCGTGTTCAAGTTCTACTACCAGGCCTGGGTCATGATGGGACTGGCCTCGGCCTTCGCTTTATACAAACTTTCGGCACCGGGGCTTATTAGAACCTTGTGGAGAAGCCTCGTGCTCTTGACCATATTCACCGGCCTCTATTACCCCCTGGCTTCTTCGTTAACGAGGACCCTTGCCGAAGGGAGGGATATCCTCACCCTTGACGGAACTGCTTACCTGGCCCGCACTAACCCGGCCGATTACGAAGCCATTTCTTGGCTCAACAAAAACGTCGTAGGTGCGCCCGTCATCCTGGAAGCTACAGGCGGCTCCTACACTTACTACGGCCGCGTGGCCACCCATACCGGCCTTCCTACCGTTTTAGGCTGGGATTTCCACGAACTACAGTGGCGCGGTTCCTACGAGGAGCCAGCACGACGCAAGCCCGACATCTCCAGGATTTACACTTCCCTTGACCCCGAAGAGGCACGAGCGATCGCTGAAAAATACAACATCCGCTACATCTACATTGGCCCTCTTGAGCGAGAGACCTATGGCCTGACCCCGGAGATGGAGGGGAAATTCGCCCGTTTTGCAACCTTGGTGTATGATAAAGGCGAAGTGAAAATTTTCGCCTGCGAGAGGTAGAGCTTAGTGCAAGAGAAGGACCTTCAGACCCTTGAGTTCTTCAAAATCCTGGAGAAGCTGGCCTACTACACGTCCTTTGAAGGAGGCCGCGAGCTTGCCCTTTCCCTGCGCCCTTCCCCCGATGAGAAAGAAGTAGAGCTCAGGCTTCGGGAAACGGCCGAAGCCATCTCCCTCCTCAAGGGGAAAGCCGATATCTCCTTGGCCGGAGCGGTAGAAATCCGCCCTCTCTTGGAAAAGGCTTCAAAGTTCCAAATCCTTCTGCCTCAGGAACTATTGGCCGTAAAGAGCACCATCCTGGCCGCTTCCCGCCTGAGGCGGGCCATGACTCGCTACGCCGAAAAAGCCCCACTGCTTTCGGCGAAGGCCAAGGGCATGGAGGATTACACTTGGCTGGCACGCGAAATCGGGCAGGCCATAAACGACCAAGGCGATGTCTTGGACGATGCCTCCCCCGAGCTCAAGCGCTTGCGCCAGGAGCTCAGGCAAACTCGCGATAACCTCTTGAACCGCCTGCAGGAAATCCTCTCATCCCCTGCTCTCGCTCACTTCATCCAAGAGCCAATCATAACTGAACGCCACGGGCGCTACGTGATACCTGTGAAAGCCCAATTCAAAAACCGCATCCCCGGCCTCGTCCACGATATCTCCGCCAGCGGAGTTACGGTCTTCATAGAGCCTCTGGAAGTGGTGGAACTGGGGAACCAGCTCAGGGAACTGCAACTCCTGGAGGAGGAAGAAATCCGCAGGATTTTAGCCCGCTTCACCCGTATCCTGGCCGAGGAAGAGCCATACCTCCGGCGCACGGTGGAAATCATGGCCGAAATTGACCTGGCCTTGGCCAAAGCTCACTACGCTTTAGCCACCAACTCCGTCATCCCCAAACTGGTCCCGTGGAAAGGCCCTTTCCTTAAAGATTCCTTCGTGCACCCAGGCTCAACCTTATCCTTGAAAAAAGCCCGCCACCCCCTCCTGGACCCCCGCAGAGTCGTGCCCGTAGACATCTACATAACCGATGACTACTTCATCCTGGTGATAACCGGCCCCAACACCGGCGGGAAGACCGTGACTCTGAAGACAGCAGGCCTTCTGGCGCTAATGGCCCAAGCGGGACTTGCCATCCCAGCTCAAGAGGGCTCATCCCTCTCCGTCTTCCGAGGGATATATGCCGACATCGGAGATGAGCAGTCCATAGAGCAAAGCCTCTCCACCTTCTCCTCCCACATGGGTAACATAGTGCGGATTCTGAACCTGGCCGATTCCCGCTCCTTGGTGATACTGGATGAGCTTGGGGCAGGGACTGACCCTGTGGAAGGGGCAGCTTTGGCCAGGGCCATCCTTGCCCACCTCAGGGGAAGGAGCATCACTACTTTGGTCGCCACCCACATTTCCGAGCTCAAAGCCTATGCCTATGCTACCCCAGGAGTAGAAAACGCCTCCATGGAATTTGACCCCGAAACCCTCGCCCCAACTTACAACCTAAAAGTAGGGCTTCCGGGGCAATCCAACGCGCTGATAATAGCCTTCAGGCTCGGCCTTGACCCCCAAATAATCCAGCAGGCCAGGGAATTCTTGCCTCCCCAAAGGCTTGAGACCGAGGCCCTCTTGGCCCAAATCCAAGAATCCTACCGGAAAGCCAAGGAGATGGAAGAAGAGGCACGCAAAGCTTTGGAGAAGGCCAAGCTCTGGGAAGAGGAAGCCCGCCAGAAGTTAGAAGAGCTGGAGAAAGAGCGGCATCGTATCCTGGAAGAAGCCCGCCAGAAAGCCCAGGAAGAAATTGAAAGGTTCCGAGCCGAACTTGCCCGCCTGAAGTCGGAAGCCGAAGCCCACCGCACCCCGGAAGCTTTGAGGGAAATAGTGCAAGAGGTGAAGAAGCTGGAGGAAAGCCTGCCCAAACCCCCTCCACCGCCTGCCCCAGGGCCGATTTCCGTTGGGGATTACGTTTGGGTGCACGGCCTCAACTCCTTCGGGGAAGTTGTGGCCCTGATGGAAGGGGAAGCAATTGTTCTGGTGGATAACTGGAGGATAAGAGTTCCTCTGGAGCGGATTGAGAAACGCCAGACCGCGCCTCTAAACATCCCCCGAGCCGAGACAATAATCGCTCCAAAGCCAGCTAAGGTTCCAAACGAAATCCACCTGCGCGGGATGAGGGTTGAAGAGGCACTCTTGCTCTTGGACGATTATCTGGACAAGGCTTTTCTGGCGGGGCTTGAAAAAGTAAGGATAGTGCACGGGAAAGGTACTGGTGCTCTGCGCCAAGCCTTGTGGGATTACTTAGCCGAGCACCCCCTTGTGGCCTCGTTCTACCACGCCATACCGAGCGAGGGCGGGGAAGGCGTAACCATAGTCAAATTCAACCGTTGATTTCCTCGTCAAGCTCCTCCCTCTGGAACCGCCAGGCCCTGCCTATCCTGAAGGAAAACCATTCCTTCCCGGCAACTTCTGCCTTCCGGGCAAAGATTAGGTAACCTGTGTGCGCTACCATTCGGTCATCGGGGCGAAGCCTTTCCGGAACAGCCTTGTACGGCCTGAGGAATAGCTCCTCCACCTCAACGTCCACAAAGCCATGGTTTTCCAACCCCTCAAGAAGGCTCACAACCTGGTTTGTGGTAGGGACCAAAGCTCCAAAGAAGCCACCGGGCTTGAGGGCTTCCCTAGCCTGAGCCAGGTACTCCCACGGCGTGCGTAAGTCTAAGAAAAGGGCATCCACATCCCTCTCATCAAACCCAGAGGCTATATCCCTCTCCTTTAGCTCAACGTAATCCAGCACCCCGGCCATTTCCAGGGTGCGACGGGCGAGCCTGAGCATCTCCGGCCTTACCTCGTAGGAATAAACACGCCCGGAAGGCATCACAGCCTTGGCTAAGACCATAGTAAGGGCACCGCTTCCGGTTCCAGCTTCCACGACCCTCTTGCCGGGCTGCAAGTTCAACCTGAGGATTATGTATCCGGCATCCTTGGGGTAGATTATCTGGGTCACCCGCGGGATAGACTGGATTAAGTCAAAGGTAGATGGCTCCAAAAGGAGGAACCTGTGGCCCAAGTGAGTCTGGACCTCAGTCCCGAACGGTTTACCGATTAAATCCTCGTGCTTTATGAAGCCGAACTGGGTCTCAAAGCGTTTTCCTGGTGAAATCCTGAGGATAAAGCGCTTTCCTTTCTGGCTTATGAGCAGTACCAGAGCTCCTTCCTGGGCGGTTTCCATTCCCTTAGCCTTTCCAACAAAAATCCCCGCTGTGCCGTGTGCGAACTGGTTCGACCCCTAAAATTTACCTTGGAAGCTTCCCTTCGGTTACTGCCTCGCCCTGCGGGCTAACGCATCCCCTCTCGTGGAAGCTTCCCTGGGTCGGGTGTTGGCTCGAACCCCCTTTTCGCATCACGCACACAGCAGGGCTAATTTCATTTTAGCACAAGTTCTTCCCAAAGGCAAATTTGGCCTTCGAGGGCTGGAAGAGCCTCTTAAATAGCGCAAGGCACGCAGAGCAAAGCCAACTTCGGCTAATTTAAAGCTTACGGTGAAGAATTGTTCCACCAAAGCTCAAACAATTCAAAACCAAAAATATCTACCTGCCGCTGAGTAAGGCTGGAGTAGCTGAAGGAAGGGCAGCGAAGAATCAACAATCACCAAGACTATGGTTCACAAATTCTATTTACCGATAATTCCGCAATACCAGCGGCAAATAGACGTGTATTTGTACCGTGAAACTATACTCTGCGCTGGTGGCCGTATTCCCGCTGCGGTCCGTGCTGCGAACCTTATAATAATACTTGGTTCCTGGGGTCAGCTCAGTCAAGGTGACTTCGTGCTGTTTGGTGTAGAGCGGGTCGCTCACTTTATAGGGATACACCCCCGACTGCGTCCCGTAGAGCACCTCACTGGTCGCAAACTCATTCGTCGTCCACGTAATTTTAGCTTTATCTCCACCCGTTGGAGCGGCGGCGAGGTTTGTGATTTGCGGTGGAGTGGTGTCGTGGAAAAGCGCTACAGGGTAGACCAAGCGCTGATGACGGACAGCATTAGCGTACAACAGAACTACCCGGGCCGGCACTTGACCGAGCAAGGTCTGAAGTGAAGCAGGTGGGGCATTCAGCCTGATATGGCGCACTTGGTTAACGCATTCCAACACCACACGTGGTGTAACATTAGCGAGGCAATTCGTCAAGCCCTGGGTGATGCTTACCGATCTCGTCCAGACCCCATCGGCTTCATTGACGATAATATTATCGCCCCCCTGCCCCACCGCGGGAACCACAGAGGCCCCCAGCGCAAGAAGTGCGAGTCCCACTAAAATTGCTCTGCGAGCACTCATTTCACGGCTTCCTGTAAACTAATGCTAAACCACCGTAAGCATAGATAGTGGGCCAACCAGCCTCTGCTTTGATCTCAATGACATGATACTGGTCTGGTGATAACTGGGATGCTGATAAAATCCCCTGTGCCATCTGCCAGCCAGAACCATCCAAATGTTTAACCTCAGCATTATTAAGCAAGTACCAAGAGTGATAACCAGAGTAGTAATCGCTGCCATAATGAGCAAGAGACCAACTTCGTTGATAATAGGCGAAATTACTGGGCAACTTGATTTGAAAAGAATCAGAGGCCTTGTAGTCAGACACAATCCATTCGACAATAAGCATTAAATGGGTAGCATTCGGGTAGCGAAAATCGTAGTAGGTGACATTGGCGGTAGAGAAAGGAAAACCTGCCGCATTGGCTATTACCGCGATCACGTTCTCTAACTTGGTACTTATAGTAGTCCGGCCACCATTATGGTATGCTTTCCAGTCATAGATTTTGCCCACTGGGTCCTGCGCCAGGTAATAGGCCAGAATCCAGCCATCTTTGTGGACATACACATGAGCGTCCCAGCTTTCGTCGTAGTCCGGAACGGGCACGGAACCAAGAATGTAATCAGTGGTCTCAATCTCAATCGTCCGGAAAGAGCTCCGCACGCTGTTCAGGTTAATCGTAGAGGAAGTACGGAACCAAGCGGAAATACCAGCTTCGTCTTCAATAATTCCCTGGACCTCGGCCGCGCTCACAAGAGGTGGGGCTTGGAGCCGGAAAGTAGTATCGGCTTTAGCAGGCATTGTGGCCTTTGGTATTAGGCTCAAGGCTGGCACTAACCCGAGGGCTACGATAGCAATTAATAGATATCTTAAGGCATTTTTTACACCCATTTCCCCCTCCTTAACCCTGTAAATGCAATTTAATTATACTACGATAGCATAAAAAACGCAAGCAAGAACAAGGCCCGGGTGTGTCCCAAATTCGCCAGACATTCTTCTTTAGCTTCTCTGGCTAAAGGTCAGCCCCTGCCGCCCTTCATTAAACTGAAGGTGGAAGGAACACGACCCCAATCCCTATAACCTCCCGCGAGGGGAGCAAAGGGGGGTGTAGGGGGCACAGCCCCCTGGCAGGGGGCGTGGGGGGTGTCCCCCCACAAAACCAAAAGAGGGAGCGAGGCGCCCACATTAGCAACCCCGCCACGAGTGGGACCAAAAACGCTGGCAAACCCTTAGCCAACGGGGGTGGGCAAAAGGGGGGGTCCAGGGGGGCACAGCCCCCCTGGCAGGGGGCGTAGGGGGTGTCCCCCCACGAAATCAAAAGAGGGAGCGAGGCGCCCACATTAGCAAACCCGCCACGAGTGGGACCCAATACGCCAGCAAACCCTCAGCCAACGGGGGTGGGCAAACGGGGGTGGAGGGGGCGCAGCCCCCTCCCAGGGGGTATGGGGGATGTGCCCCCAAGAGCATTAAAATAGGGGACGAGTTGCCCACATTAGCGAGTCCGCCACGAGTGGGACCCAAAACCCCGGCGAACCCTAAGCCTACGGGGGTGGGCAAGGGGGTCCAGGGGGGCACAGCCCCCATGGCAGGGGGCGTGGGGGGTGTCCCCCCACGAAATCAAAAGAGGGAGCGAGGCGCCCACATTAGCAAACCCGCCACGAGTGGGACCCAATACGCCAGCAAACTCTCAGCCAACGGGGGTGGGCAAACGGGGGTGGAGGGGGCGCAGCCCCCTCCCAGGGGGTATGGGGGATGTGCCCCCAAACCTAACACGACCAATTGCCCCAGGCCTACTTTTTCAATTTGAGCCAACAAGCCTTGTCCGACGGAATTTCTATTCCCTTGGGCCCTACAAGGTGAGGAGGGACCCCAGCCTCGGTAGCTTTCTCCCAAGAGAAAAGCTCCTTAAGCTCTTCGGCCGGATAAACCTGTTCCATGGCTTCGTACCAAGTAAGGCCATCCCTCTTCTGATAATGCCAAAATTCCAAGGCTTTGTACTCCCAACGCCAATCAAAATCCGACCCCTGGTGAGCGGAGATGCGCTCCCACCCGGCCTCCCGTGCCGCCTGGGTAAAATCCACATAGTAACCGTTGGGTATGAGGCCGGGCTTCCCTTCTTCGCCAGGAATGTAACTCAATTCCCATGGGTGATGACGCAAAGGCTCCCCACACGTGCCATCCATCTTTGCACACTTCAGGTAAACCCTCCACCGCGTTTCTCCCCCCAGCTCCTCTCGCACTATGAGAGCTTGCTTCTCGTCAAAATATATGTCAAAAGCCCTGCCAGCTTTGTGCCAGCTGGCATAATCAGAATGCTCACTCTGGAAATCAACAGGCCGAAAGGCCTCCCACAAACGCCCAAGGAAATCGTAGCCCAATTCACGCCGAAGCCTTTCCCTGAGAGCCGAGAACGATTCCACAACAGCACTACTGAGCCTGGCATCGTAGACATCTACCCCATCAAGCTCTTCAAGCCCCCTTCTCTCAGAAGACTGCACTGGGGTGGGAAGAGATAAAGTTGATAGGGAGAGTTTGTCCCCAGGAAGCCTGAATGTGGCGGCTGCACTCAAACCTCCCCTCAGGAAAGCCGGCCCCAAAAGCACTCTGGGCAACAATAGCTTGCCCGGCGATTCATCCAACACCAACCTTTCCCCATCGTAACGGTAGGAAATGTAGGCAAGACGGCCATCGGGCAACCAAACCGGAGAATCCTCGGCCGAAAGCCAGCTTAGGCGATAGGCTCTCCTGCTTTCCAGCTCCATAACCCAGACCGCCTTATGCCCGTTTTCTTCCCGGACAAAGGCCAGCTTATCCCCATCAGGTGACCATGAAGGGGAATATTCGTCGGTGGGTTCGGTAGTGAGCTGGGTTAGTTCCCCGGAGTCGGGGTCCAACAAGAAAAGGTCTTTATCGCCGAAACGCCACGAGGTAAAGGCTATGAGGCGGCCATCAGGGGACCAAGCTGGCTCGGCATCGCCATAAGGGCTATTGGGGGTAAGATTGCGCTGGTTGGAGCCATCGGCTTCCATAAGCCAGATGTCCAAATCTCCGGCCCTGGTGGATTCAAACGCTATGCGCTTCCCATCCGGAGACCAGGCCGGCCTTCCGTCGTAGTGGGGGTCAAAAGTGAGGCGGGTGATATCGCCTCCTTGGCCAACGAGATATATCTCCCAGTTCCCGTCGCGTCGGGAAGAGAAGGCAAGCTTCTTTCCGTCGGGGGAAAGCGCCGGGTCTCGGTCCTCAGCAGGATGATAGGTCAAGCGGAAGAGTTGGCCAGAATCAACTTCCAGTGTGTATATGTCCCAGTTCCCGTCCTTGAAAGCGGCAAAGGCTATCACTGGGCTTTGGTAGCTTGTCAGCAGGGATAGAGTCAGAACCAAGGCTAAGGTCTTGTTCATTTACCCTCCTTAAGCTATAATACTCACCACAAGGCGGCCTATGAACGAGGTGCTTTCCGGCTGGCAAGTAGTCCTTTACGGAACCTTAGCCACCGTAGCTACCGGTTTAGCCTCGGGGGTTGGGGCTATACCTGTCCTGGTCTTCCGTGGAGTCCCCGATAAAGTTTTAGACGCTCTCTTAGGCTTCGCGGCCGGAGTAATGCTTGCTGCTACCGCCTTCAGCCTCCTTATCCCGGCCATAGATTTAGGAGGAGTTTGGATTGCTTCTCTGGGCATCGTGCTCGGCGCCTTGCTCCTTTCCTATGCCGATAAGGCTATCCCTCACCTCCATTTCATTGCCGGGCCGGAAGGCCCATCCTCCACATTGAGGCGAATATGGCTCCTGATTTTGGCCATAACCATCCACAACTTCCCGGAAGGGATGGCTGTGGGGGTTGGCTTCGGCAGCGGAAGTCTTTCCACAGCCATAACTTTGGCCATAGCCATAGGTTTGCAGAATATGCCGGAGGGTTTAGCCGTAGCTTTACCCCTCATCCGTGAAGGTTACTCTCCAAAGCGCTCCATCTTCTATGCCACCCTTTCGGGGTTGGCCGAGCCCTTGGCCGGCTTTTTGGGAGCAGCAGCTGTAACCTTGGTCAAGCCCTTGGTCCCAGTGGCAATGGGCTTTGCAGCAGGGGCTATGCTCTACGTCATAAGCGAGGAGATAATCCCCGAGACCCACCGCAAGGGCTATGCCCGCATCGGAACGACTGGGCTTCTGGCTGGCTTCATAGTTATGATGGTCCTTGACAATCTTTTCCATTAGGGCGATTCCGCAGAGTTTTGCGCACCAAGTAAATCCTCTGCAGGGCCGTGAGGTTAGAGAACGGGGCCAGGACCCACAAGGCCCACAAGGGTTTAGCGATAAGCAGTCCCAAAATGAGGACCAAAAGCCTCTCAAACCTGGTAAATAAGCCCTCCTTGCACTCCACTCCCAGCCCTTCAGCCCTCGCCCGAGCATAGCTTACCATGAAGGAACCAACCAAGGTCAGATAACAGAGCACACCCCCAGTGAAGTCCTGCGATTTCAGGAAATAAACGGCCAGGCCGAGGTAAATTGCGGCTTCGCTGAAGCGGTCCAAGGTTGAATCCAGGAAAGCACCGAACGAGCTTACTTTTCCCATGGCCCTGGCTACGGCCCCGTCCACCACGTCAAAGAGGCTGGCCAGTATCAGGATAACCCCTGCCAATTGCCATTTCCCCAGAGCGAGAACGAAGGCGGCCGGAAGGGTTAAGAGGAACCCGGTTAGGGTAAGGAGGTTAGGGGAAACGCCCGAGGCCCCGATGACTTTGGCGATTTTTCCCAACGGCTTACGGGTCCTTTCCCTGAGCCTTTCTCCCAGCATTTTCGTGAACCAACTCCTCACTTCGGAAGCTTCTTGCCCTTAAGCTCGGCTACTTCCCGGTAATAATCCAGCACCTCCGAAGCTATTTGTCGCCATGAGTAGCGAGCCGCTTTTCTCCTCCCCATTTCCCCCATCCACTCCCTAAGCTGCGGGTTATTGAGCAAATGGATTATCGCCCTGGCCAAAGCTTGGGGGTCGCCTGGGGGGACAAGCAAACCTTCGGCCCCGCTTTTCACCACCTCTGTGTATCCGGGGATAGCCGAAGCCACCACTGGCTTGCCGGCAGCCATCGCTTCCACAAGGACCATCCCAAAGCTTTCGTACCCAAGGGATGGGGCACAGAAGACATCGCAAGTGTGATAGTAGCGGGGGAGCTCTTCTTCGGGGACGTGGCCAATGAAGCGCACCCCATGGATTCGGTTCCGGCGCACATATTCCACAAAAGGCTTCTTATCGTCATCGTCAAAAGCTCCTACCACGAGTAGACGGGCTTGTGGGATTTCCGCCTGCACAATCTTAAAAGCATCCAGCAAGAAGCCAAAGCCCTTGCGCTTCTCAAGCCTCCCCACAAATAGGATGTTTGGGCGACCATCGCAGAAGCGCTCAATCGGCTTGGCCATGCTTTGGAAAAAGTCCAGGTCAACACCGTTGGGGATTATGCGGTAATCGCCGGGGAAATACCGGCTTATGTAATCCCTGGCCGCCATGGAAACGGCAATCCTTCCATCCAACTTGTTGGCCAAACGCTTAAGCAAAACATCGGAATACTCCAGCACCGGGTGGGGGTCAGGCCTATAGGCGTGAAAGGTGCCTATGTTCAAGGACTCAGAATGCCTCAGAACGGCAACGGGGAGCATCGGGGTTAAAGGCTCATGGATGTGCACTACGTCAAAGTTTTCCTCCCCAAGTATCTTCTTCGCTTTCCTGTAGACCAGGGGTGAAACGGAGACCCTCGCCACCGAGCCTGCTGACGGTATCCCTACCACCAGACTTGAGACCTTGACCAAATACTCGGATAGGGGAGCATCTTCACGAGAACAAGGGGCAATGACTTTAACCTCGTGGCCCATTTCCCGAAAGTGCTTTGCCAAGTAATATATGTGCTTGACCACGCCCCCAGGGACGGAGAAATCATAGGGTGAGACCAGCGCTATCTTCATCGCCTTCCCTCCAAAGGGGGGCAGAAAGGACCCATTGTTCGGGGTAAGCCTTTATGTACCTTTCCATCGTGGCGATTATCTTCTCCTGCGCTCTGGCAATGACTTCTTCCTTAGGGCCTTCCCCGGCCACGTGGAACGGGGGCTCAACCCACACCTTGAAGGAGTTATCAGGCTTCCTGATGCAGAAAGCCATGACAATCGGGGCACCGGTGCGGTAAGCCAAGCGAGCTGCTCCATCGGGCAAGCGGGCAGGCTTGCCGAAAAATTTAACCTCAACCCCGCTTCCGGTAGCATCCCTATCCAGGGCCAGGGCTATGGCTTCACCTCGGTGCAACGCTCTGACCAGCTCCATGAGAGGGCCGTTCACGGGTATGAGGCGAATTCCGTGGGCTGACCTAAGCTTAGTCATAAAGCGAAAGAGGGCTTGGGGTTCCAGGACCTCGGCCGGGATGGTGACCTGAAACCCTTGGAAGGCAAGCCACTGGCCGACAAAATCGGGGCAACCCATGTGGATTGAGGCCAATATTACCCCCTTGCCCTTCCCGTAGGCCTCCAAAAAATGCTCAAAGCCGTCAATCTCCAACCTCTTCTCCAAACTCTCCCGGGAAAGCTTCGGGGTTGTGAACAAGTCCACATGGTTTAGGGCGAGGTGGCGGAAAATCTTCCGGACAATCCGCTCATCCCTGCGGCCAGTGACGTTGCTAATGTTATGCATGAGGTTGCTTCGGACTTTGCGGGAGAGGAGGAAAAGGACATCGCCTATGAAGATAGCGGCCCCGTAGGTTATCTTTGACGGCAACCTCGTGCAAAGCCATGCCGCTAAACGAAACAAAAAATAGATGAGGTAACCCATAAACCCTCCCCTACCTCTTGCTGAAGATATTAGCCGAAAACGGAGGATGTGTCAAAAAGGCTCATGCTTCCCCAAGCCAATCCCTTTGAGCCTTTGGCTTGTTGTTGGCCTAAGCCAACCTTTAATTCTTGAACCGCAAAGGACGCAGAGCTTTTTAATTTTCTTTGCATTCTTTGCGTCCTTAGCGGTTAATCTTGTCACTCCGATGGAACTAAGTGCACGAAGCAATCTCCTCGCAGGGGTTGGGGATTGAGAGGCCAATTTGTATTTTTGAAGGCAATGTGTTAAAATGCCAAAGCATTTTCGGGAAAGGAGTGGTGGAAATGGATGTGCAGCAGGCTATAAGAGCAGTGGAAAGGGCAAGCGAAAAGCCAACAATTCCAGAAATACGCCCTGGAGATACCGTCAGGGTCCACTATCGCTTCACTGAAGAAAAGGCCGGGGAAGAAGAGAAAACTGAGAAGGTCCAGGTCTTTGAGGGCGTGGTCATAAAGATAAGGGGGACAGGGGCAGGAAAAACTTTTACGGTCCGCCGGATAGGAGCTCACAACATCGGAATTGAGAGGATTTTCCCCCTTTACTCCCCGAACATTGAGAAGATAGAAATAGTGCGCCGGGCCAAGGTCCGAAGGAGCAAACTCTATTACCTAAGAGGCCTCAGCGGAAAAGCTGCTCGCCTAAAGGAGAAAAGGGAATAAGGGCCGATGCGGCTTTCTCCTTTGGAGAAAGACCTCCTGGCGAAAGGTTATTCCTACATCGCCGGTATTGATGAGGCTGGCAGAGGCGCTTGGGCTGGCCCGGTAGTAGCAGGGGCTGTAATCCTTCCACTTGATAACCCCGAGATTGAATCCATCCTGGCAGAGGTATGCGATTCTAAGAAACTCAAGCCCCTGCAGAGGGAAAGGCTATTTGAGGTTATCTCGGCCTCGGCCGTGTCTTGGGGGGTGGGATTTGTGCCTCCGGAACGCATTGACCGGATAGGGATAGTCAAGGCTACCAGGGAAGCGATGGCTTTGGCTATTTCTCAACTCAATCCGCCCCCCCAATTCTTGCTCATTGATTACCTACGCCTTCCCGAAGTCCCAATCCCCCAAGAGGCCATAGTCTCAGGGGATGATTATTGCCTTTCAATCGCCGCCGCTTCTATAGTGGCCAAAGTAATCAGGGACAATTGGATGAAAGCGATGGACGCCGTCTTCCCCGGCTACAGTTTTTCGGACCACAAAGGATACGGCACTTCAAAGCACCGGGAGGCTTTGCAGAAGTTAGGCCCATCCCCCATACATCGCTCTTCCTTCGCTCCGGTGAAAGCCTTCTCCCTCAGGACCGAGCGGCTTTCTTAACAATTCTTTCACAAATCTGCGGTATAATTTGGCTTGAAACTGTTTTCAGGAGGTGAATATGCGCCGCAAATGGTGGATAATTGGCTTGGTGCTACTTCTAATTGCAGGTGGGATAATTGGGTGGTGGGTAGCACTGAGGCCAAAAGGCAGCTCCCAAAGCACTGCGGAAACAGTTCCGGTCCGGCGGGGGAATTTGTTAGTAACGGTCTCATCCGTAGGGACGGTTAAAGCCAAGGCGCAAGTAAACTTGGCTTTCCAGACTTCAGGGAAGGTTGCGGAGATACTGGTGAAAGAAGGGGAATTCGTGCGGGAAGGGCAACCATTGGCCCGCCTTGATACCAAAACCCTTGAACTTCAAGTAGCTCAGGCAGAGGCGAACTTGGCCGTGGCCCAGGCTCAGCTCAATAAGCTCCTCAAAGGTAAAACAAAAGCTCAGATTGAAGCCGCCAGGGCAGCCCTACGCAGCGCTCAGGCCGCCTATGAAGCGGCTAAGATTGACGCCGCCAATAGGGATAAGCAAATCCGCCTGGCCGAAATCAACGTGGAAAAGGCCCGGATAGCTTTGGAACAAGCTCAGGCTCAGTACGATAAAGTTGGGTGGAGACCAGAAGCCGCCTCTCTGCCCCAAGCCCAGCAGTTGCACCAAGCTACTCTGGATTACGAAGCGGCCAAACTCAACTACGAGCTAACCGTCGCCAAATACACCGATGCCGCCCTCTACAGCGCCGCTGCGCAATTGGCTCAGGCCAAAGCCCAACTTGAGGAATTGGAAAATTACCCAACAGAAGAAGACTTGGCCATAGCTAAGGCCCAAGTCCGCCAAGCCGAAATCGCTTTGGAACAGGCTCGGTTGAACCTGGAAAATGCCACACTCAAAGCCCCATTTGACGGAATTGTGGCCGATATAAGTATCGTGAAGGGAGGGACCGCCGGCCCGAGCACCCCAGCCATAACCTTGGTAGACCTCTCCTCGCTTGAAATTGAAACGCAGCTTGTAGAGTTGGATGTGGGCAAAGTCAAAGAAGGGCAAGAGGTGGAAATTTCCTTTGATGCCTTGCCCGACCGCACCTACCGAGGCAAAGTGACAATGGTTGGGAAAGTTGGCCAGACTGTGCAAGGCGTAGTCAATTACCCTGTAACCGTAACCATAGAGGACCCCGATGAGCGCATAAAAGTGGGGATGACCGCTAACCTCAACATCCTGGTGGGCCGTGCGGAAAATGTCCTCCTGGTCCCGGTGAGGGCTATCCAATCCCGCGGAGGCAGGCAAATAGTGATGGTGAAGAGGGGCCAAAACTTCACCCCCGTCCCTGTGAAAGTAGGCATGTCTAACGATGTCATGGCCGAGATTGTGGAGGGAGATATCAAGGAAGGAGACTTGGTCCTGGTGAGCCTGCCTCAGCAATTGCCTTCTTCCCGCCCCTTCATGTTTGGCGGAGGGACATTCCGGCCACCTGTCCGGTGAGAGGGGGAGCTATGGCTCTCATAGAACTGGAAGATGTGGTCAAAATTTACAAGATGGGCAAAGTGGAAATCCCGGCCTTGAGGGGAGTTTCCCTCTCCATTGAAAAGGGGGAGATGGTGGCAATAATGGGCCCTTCGGGCTCGGGCAAGTCCACCCTCATGAACATAATAGGCTGCCTTGACAAGCCAACCTCAGGCCGATATCGCCTTGAAGGCATTCCGGTTGAAACTCTGAACGAGAACCAATTGGCCGAAGTGCGCAACCGTAAGATAGGCTTCGTGTTCCAGATGTTCAACTTACTGCCCAGAGCTACGGCCCTCTACAACGTTGAGCTTCCCCTCATCTACGCTGGAGTTGACGGCCGGGAGAGGAAGAGGCGAGCCATTGAAGCCCTCCAAGCAGTAGGCCTTGGGGATAGGCTAAACCATAGGCCTACCGAGCTTTCGGGAGGGGAGCAGCAGAGAGTAGCCATAGCCAGAGCCCTAATTAACACCCCCTCAATAATCCTGGCCGATGAGCCAACCGGTAACCTGGACTCCAAATCGGGGGCAGAAATCATGGAAATATTCCGAAGGCTCAATAGGGAAATGGAGATAACGGTGGTTTTAGTAACGCACGATCCGAAGGTTGCTTCCTACGCTGGGCGCATAATAAAGCTTTTAGACGGGCAAATAGTGGGGGAGGAGAGGCCATGAACGTTATGGAGAACCTCCGGATGGCTTTCCAGAGCATAATGGCCAACCGCATGCGCTCCGCCCTTACCATCCTGGGAATAGTCATCGGTGTAATGGCCGTGATAACAATGCTTGCCATCGGAGGAGGAACGCAAGCCTCAGTTACAAGGCAAATTGAAAGCATTGGCACTAACCTGCTCATAATCCTTCCGGGGCGCATAACTACCGGAGCTATAAGGGGAGGACTTGGCTCGGCCATAACCCTCACTTATGCCGATGCCGAAGCTTTAAAAAGTTTGCCTTCTTTAAACGGCGTAGCCCCGGTGGTCCAAAGCGCAGTCCAAGTGGTATACTTGGATTCCAACACCCAAACCAACTTGATTGGGACCACACCCGATTACGTTCAAGTGCGCAACCACAAGGTAGCTTCGGGCTCATTCTTCACCGATTCGCACGTGAAGGCCCGCTCGCTGGTAGTCGTCCTTGGGGCGGATGTGGCCAAAACCCTCTTCGGGGACCAAGACCCGGTAGGGCAAGTGGTTAAAATTAACAGGGTTTCTTTCCGGGTTATCGGCGTTCTGGAAAAGAAAGGCGGCGCGGGGATGTTCACCCAGGATGATTTGGTCGTAATCCCGATAACTACCGCTTTTACCTACTTCCCCCGTCGGGCCGATTGGCGCGGCCAACCCAGCGTAACGGCTATATACGCCCAGGCAAAGGATAGGAACTCCCTAAGCCAAGCCATGGAAGAAGCCAGAAATCTACTCCGCGACCGCCACGACCTCCCACCCTCGGCTGAGGACGATTTTTCAATTGTCACCCAGGAAGACATGCTCTCCATGGCCAATGCCATAACTAACATCTTCACCATTTTCCTGGGGAGCATAGGTGCGATTTCGCTAATCGTCGGCGGGATTGGCATAATGAATATAATGCTGGTTTCAGTTACCGAGCGGACACGGGAAATTGGGATAAGGATGGCCGTAGGGGCTAAGAGGAGGGACATCCTCCTACAATTCCTGACCGAAGCCACCGTACTTAGCCTGCTTGGAGGAGCGATAGGGATAGTCTTAGGTTGGCTGGCCTCTTGGGGGATAGGCCGGATAAATATCGGTGGTAGCAACATCCAGACCCTGGTGACCCCTTGGTCAGTGCTTTTAGCGGTGATATTTTCGGCAGCGGTAGGGCTATTTTTCGGGATTTACCCGGCCAACAAAGCTGCCAGCCTTAACCCCATAGAAGCGCTTCGCTACGAATAATGGAGGGAAGAATGGCCACAATATTAGTGGTAGAAGACAACCTCCCACTCCTCTACGGCCTCAGGGACCTATTGGAACGGGAAGGATATGAGGTCCTGACAGCCAGGGATGGGATGGAAGCTTTGGAAATTATGGCCAAAACCCGCCCCGACCTCATAATAGCTGATATAATGATGCCCCGGATGGACGGCTACGCCTTCTACGAGGCTGTCCGAAGCAAGCCGGAATGGGTCCTAATCCCCTTCATCTTCCTCACAGCTAAAGGCTCCCTTGAGGACATCATACAAGGCAAAAGCTTGGGAGTAGAAGACTACATAACCAAACCCTTTGACGCCCGAGAGCTATTGGCCGTAGTTCGTTCCCGGCTGGAAAGAGCAAAGGCCATCCGAGAAGCAACCGAAGCAAAGGTGGAAAAGCTCAAGGAGCAAATCATAACTGCCTTGAGCCACGAACTCCGCACCCCCCTTACCTACGTAGTGGGCTACACTGAACTGGCTTTGGAGGACCTTAAATCCTTCACCCCGAACGCTCTGCAGGATTACCTACTGGAAGTGAAGAGAGGAGCCGACCGGCTCGTGAAGCTTGTTGAAGATTTCCTCCTCCTCATCCAGATAGACACAGGCCGGGCTATGGAGCAATTCCAGCGGTTTTCCGAGATAAGGAGTGACCTGGCGGATATAGTGGGGAAAGTAGTGGAGAAATACCGCCCCTTAGCTGAAAGCAAGGGAGTTCGGCTGGAATACCAAGTGACCTTCCCCGTCCCGCCCGTCCGGGTATTGGAACCTCTTTTCGTGGATGCCTTGGGCCGGCTTGTGGACAATGCAATCAAATTTTCCCTGCGGGAAGAGAAAGAGGTAACAGTTTCCCTCCGCAGAGGGGAAGAATTTGTGGAGATAGCGGTAAAGGATAAGGGGATAGGGATTCCGCCGGAAGAAATCCCCAACCTTTTTGAGCGCTTCCGGCAAATAGGCCGCGAGAGGACAGAGCAGCAGGGTTTAGGCTTAGGGTTAGCGATAGCTCACGAAATAATAAGCCTGCATGGTGGCAAGATAGGTGTAGAAAGCGAACCCGGCCTTGGCAGCACCTTCACCATCTACCTCCCACCGGCCATCCCCTAAAGCCCTAAGTTGGGGTGGAGGGAGCTACGCCTCATGGGCATCAAGTTAAGGTTGACAACAGGGATGGCCCTTCTTTGAAATTTTGGGGGCGAATCCCCCACGCCCCCTGCCATGGGGGCTCCGCCCCCCTGGACCCCCCCTTTGCCCACCCCCGTTGGCTGAGGGTTCGCCGGCGTTTAGGGTCCCACTCGTGGCAGGGTTGCTAATGTGGGCGACTCGCTCCCTCTTTTGTTTTTGTGGGGGGACACCCCCCACGCCCCCCGCCATGGGGGCTTCGCCCCCATGGACCCCCCTTTGCCCACCCCCGTTGGCTGAAGGTTTGCCGGCGTTTAGGGCCCCACTCGTGGCGGGGTTGCTAATGTGGGCAATTCGTTCCCTCTTTTGTTTTTGTGGGGGGACACCCCCCACGCTCCCCACCATGGGGGCTTCGCCCCCCTCCACCCCCCTTTCCCCACCCCCGTTGGCTGAGGGTTCGCCGGCGTTTTGGGCCCCACTCGTGGCGGGGTTGCTAATGTGGGCAATTCGTTCCCTCTTTTGTTTTTGTGGGGGGACACCCCCCACGCCCCCCGCCATGGGGGCTTCGCCCCCCTGGACCCCCCTTTGCCCACCCCCGTAGGCTGAAGGTTTGCCAGCGTTTAGGGCCCCACTCGTGGGCAGGTTTGCAAAAGTTGGCAACTCGCCCCCTCTTTTTATTCTGGGGGCACATCCCCCAGACCCCCCTGGGAGGGGGCTGCGCCCCCTCCACCCCCGCTTTAATCAAGGTCGGCGCAGGCCGACTTTCTTCAAAGAGGCTGACTTCAGTCAGCGTGAACGGGGCACACCCCCCGCCATAAGAGCTCCGACCCCTGGACCTACTTTCGCCCACCCTCGTCGGCTAAATGTTTGTCCCACTCGTGGTGGGTTAACCTCTCCCTCGGCCCTTCCCCGAAGCGGGGAGGGGAGAAATTTCCCCCTTCCCTCGCAGGGAAAGGGGTCAGGGGGTTAGGTCGGAAGGGCACACCCCCCACGCCCCCCGCCATGGGGGCTCCGCCCCTCTGGACCCCCTTTGCCCACCCCCGTAGACTGACCAGGCACCCGGCCAATTTTTCCCTTTGCTGAAGCCTTGGGGAGGCTCGGCGTAAAAGTCGCTTACGGCCAGGCAAGATATGTGGGGGTTGAAGTTGCTTGGCCTTGGGAAAAATGCTATACTTTTCCTGGGAGGCCAGTATGAAGGAGGCGCGACTTTACCAAAAATTGGAAGATGAAAAGGTCCAATGCAACCTCTGCGCCCATCGGTGCAAAATCCCCCCAGGTAAGCTTGGAATATGCGGAGTGAGGGAAAACCGCAACGGCACCCTTTATACCCTCGTCTACGGCCAAGCAATATCCCAAGCTGTAGACCCGGTAGAGAAAAAGCCCCTCTTCCACTTCTACCCAGGGACTACCGCTTTCTCCATAGCTACCGTGGGATGCAACTTCCGATGCCAGTTCTGCCAGAACTGGGAAATATCCCAAATGCCCCGCGAAGAAGGCCGCATCCTTGGTGGAAAAGTCCCTCCAGAAGCAGTCGTGAACAATGCCAAACGCTACGGCTCCCGAAGCATCGCCTATACCTACACCGAACCCACCATATTCTTTGAATACGCCTACGATATCGCCGTCCTGGCTCGCCAGGAAGGAATCGCTAACATCTACGTGACCAACGGCTACATGACCCCCGAAATGCTTGAAGCCTTCCACCCTTACCTTGATGCTGCTAACGTTGACCTCAAAGCGGGGAAAGATGAATTCTACCGCAAATACTGCGGGGCAAGGCTTCAGCCGGTCCTGGATTCGCTCAAGAAAATGAAATCCATGGGGATATGGGTTGAAGTGACTACCCTCATAATCCCAGGCCTCAACGATTCCGAGGAAGAGCTAAACTTCATAGCCGATTTCATTGCCAAGGAGCTCGGCCCTGAAACACCGTGGCATGTCAGCCGTTTCCACCCCCACTATAAGATGCGGGACCGGCCCCCAACCCCGGTAGCAACACTCCACAAGGCGCGAGAAATAGGCCTGAAAGCCGGCCTCCGCTACGTCTACGAAGGGAATGTCCCCGGTAGCGAAGGGGAGAACACCTACTGCTACAACTGCGGCCGCCTCCTAATCCGCCGCTTCGGCTTCAGCATCTTGGAATATCGCATAACCGGCGGCCGCTGCTACCAATGCGGAGCTCCCATTGACGGAGTAGGCCTCTGATGTACAAAGTCAACGTCTCTCGCCAAGGAGCACGCCTCTCCAAGCCATTCACCATGATTGAACTGGCCTACATTGAAGACTTCGCCGTCTCAATATACCTCTGCCAAGGAACCCTCGCCTGGCACAAGCACTTGGACCAAGACGAGCTATTTTTAGTCCATTCGGGAACCATAAGCTTGGATACCGAACTCGGCTCCTTTACCCTTGAAACGGGGGAAATGTTAACCGTCCCCAAAGGCGTGCTGCACCGCTCTTCCTCCAGAACGCGGTCCGAAGTCCTCCTCTTCAGCCCCAAATTTCTCCCTGACCGCAAGAACGGCCACCGTTTTTCCTTCCCCCAAGGAATCAACCTCACGAAAGTAAACCTCTACCACAAAAGCCGAAGCTTATCCAATCCCTACCAAGGCTTAAAACTGGCTCAGGTGGAAGACTTCACCCTTAGCCTCCTCCTCTGCGAAGGGACAAGCTCCTGGTATGAGAAGCCCGCCCGGCCCATACTCCTCATGGTTGTGGAAGGGCTCTTGAAAGTAGAAAGCGGCCCCGAAACGATTACCCTTAGCCAGGCCGACCTGACCATAATCCCACCGCTTTATGGATACAGGCTTCATTCCCCGGAGAGAACATTGGTGCTCTCTTTCCAAAAGACCCCTCCTTCAAGGCCTTAAAGGAGGCTGAGCATGGAACGCCTTGTGGAATGCGTGCCCAATTTCAGCGAAGGCCGCCGGAAAGAAGTCATTGAAGCCATAGTAAGGGCTATAGCCGAAGCGGGGAAAGTCTGGGTCCTGGATGTGGAATCAGACGAAGACCACAACCGTTCAGTGGTCACCTTCGTGGGTGAACCGGAGCCGGTGGAAGAAGCTGCTTTCCAAGGGATAAAGAAGGCAGCCGAACTCATTGACATGGACCAGCACAGAGGCCAGCACCCCCGCATCGGCGCATCCGATGTTGTGCCCTTCGTCCCCCTCAAAGGGGTAACCATGGCCGAATGTGTGGAAATGGCCCGAAGGCTTGGGGAAAGAGTGGGCAGAGAACTGGGCATCCCCGTTTACCTCTACGGAGAAGCAGCTACTCGCCCCGAACGCCAAGACCTGGCTTACATCCGCCGGGGCGAATACGAAGGGCTGAAAGAGAAAATCGCTACTGACCCCGATAGAGCACCGGATTTTGGTCCAGCTGTTCTGGGTAAAGCCGGGGCTACAGCCATAGGCGCCAGGCCCCCCCTAATCGCTTTCAACGTCTACCTAAACACGGACGATATTAGGATAGCAAAGGAAATAGCTAAAGCCGTAAGGCACTCCAGCGGTGGGCTGCGCTACGTAAAAGCCATTGGCCTGTTGGTCAAGGGGAAAGCTCAAGTTTCCATGAATTTGACCGATTACCGTCACACGCCCATCCCGAGGGTTATGGAGCTTATACGCCGAGAGGCAGCACGCTACGGCGTTTCCATTACCTCCAGCGAAATAGTCGGCCTCGTCCCCGAAGATGCCCTCCTGGATGCGGCCATCTATTACCTCCAGCTTGAAGGGTTCTCAAAGGAACAAATCTTGGAAAAGAAACTGGAGAAAATTCGCCGCGGAGGTTAACGATGCCCTACCTGGCCTTTGCCTTAGCCCTTCTCATAGCTTTCCTCATTGTGGCCGGCTGGAGGGAATCGCAGTACATAATCCAGCGCCGCCATCCTGACAAGCCCGATTCCCCAGCTCGCTACGGCCTTCCTTTTGAGGAGGTGGAATTTAAATCGCGGGACGGGATAACCTTAAGAGGCTGGTTCATTCCAGCACCTCAAGCCAAAGGAACGGTCATCTTCTGCCATGGCCATGCCGGGAGCATGGACCCCGACTTAAAGTATGTCCCGTGGTTCCACTCCAGCGGCTTTAACGTCTTAATGTTTGACTTCAGGGGGCATGGCCGAAGCAATGGCGATAGGATTTCCATGGGTTATTTTGAGCGGCTTGACCTCTTAGGTGCGGTTGATTACCTGAAGAATCGGGGCCTTGAGAACATAGGGGTCCTCGGTTTCTCCATGGGTGGGGCCGTAGCCATAACCACAGCTGCCGTGGAACCTTCAATAAAGGCGGTGGCTTGCGATGGCGCCTTCGCCTACCTCTCGGAAGTTCTCACCCGGGGGATAGCGGTTATAAACCCCGCCCTGCGCCCGATAGGGCTTATAGCCGGTCCCCTGGCCCTACTCTTTGCCTCCCTGCGCCTTGGTGCTTGGCTCCCCTCAGCCGACCCAATAAGGTGGGTAGCCAAGATTTCGCCGAGGCCTCTACTCCTCATCCACGGGGAGAAGGATATCTTCATAAGCACTCAGGCAATTAAAGCCTTGTACCAGGCTGCCCGGGAGCCAAAAGAACTGTGGATTGTCCCTAACGCCGGCCACAGAAACGCAGATGAACTTTACCCGCAAGAGTGGAGGGAAAAAGTAATCGGCTTCTTTGAGAAATGGTTAGGAGGCTCGGTTTGAAACGCTTAATCCTTATCAGCCTTGCTCTTTTGCTTTTGGCCTCATGCAGGGAAGGGGAAAAACCGGCCCTCTCCTACTCAGGCCCCCTCAACGTTACCCTTAAGAAGGGCGAAACGCTTCCCCTTACTGCAATCACCTATATCGGCCTCGGCCCCCAAGGAGCAGAGGTCTTGATAGAAGGGCAAAAAGCCGTCAAGCAGAGGGGTGACTCCCTGGACTGGGAAGGCACACCATTGCCAGGAGTTGAGCTCAAAATCAGAACCAGAATCATAAGCTTTGACCCTGCTACTCTCCGCAGCGTTGGCATTTTCACCGTGAACATAAGCGAGCCTTCGCCAACCCCTGCGCCCTCTCCCCAAAAAGCGGCCTTCAAATTTACGGCTCCGGTAGGATACAAGGTTAAGAAAGGGGAAGGGATACCGGGGACAACCCTTAAATACGCAGGTAAGGACCAGGAAGGGGCAAAGTTTGAAGGGCTTGAGGGCTACCCCTACCGCAAAATGGGCGATTCGCTGGTTTGGACTGGCAAGCTTAAGGAAGGGCTCTACCTTGTGCTCAACGTCCGGGTCTTGCATTTTGATGAGGATACGGCAACTTTAAGCGGGACTGCAGAGATAATCTTTCCTTGAGAAGGGGGAAGCCATGGTGGCGGCTTTCTTTGATTTTGACGGGACCATATTCCGCGGAAGCACATGGAGGGGGATTGCCCTCCACCACCGCACTACCGGAATCAACAAGACCATGCTCTGGCTTTACCTTTATTCCCACCTCGCCCTTTACCCCCTCTACAAAGCCGGCCTATTAAAGCGCCGCGCCTACTACAAGCTCTGGGCAAAGAACATGTCCTGGACCCTTAAAGGCCTAACTCTACCCCAGGCCGAAGAGACGTTCAACTGGCTATGGGAAAATTATGTCAGGCCCAGGCTACGCCCAGAAGTCCTTTCTCAGTGGGAAGAGCACCGGAGCAAAGGCCACAAGCTGGTAATAGTCTCCGGCTCATTTGAACCCCTCATAAAACTTGTGGGCAGCAAGCTTGGGGCTGATGGAACTGTCGGAACAGAGCTGGAAATTAGAAACGGGAAACTTACAGGCCGGATAAAAGGTCCGCTGTGCTTTGGGGAAGGCAAAGTTCAAAAGTTGGAGGCTTTTCTGGCCTCAAACCCAGGCATAGACCTCTCCCAGAGCTATGCTTATGCCGATAGCATCTATGACCTTCCCGTATTGGAAATGGTCGGCAACCCTGTAGCTGTCTACCCGGACCCGGAGTTGGCCTCCTATGCCGAAAAGAAGGGATGGCCCATAATCGGCATTAAGCCAACGCCTTAGCCCTCCAAAGGAGCACAATCACCAAGGCTGCGGCCGTAACGGCCAAGAGGAAAACCATGGGCTTAACCCAGGGGTAAAGTTCCTGGAACTCCCTCTGGAAGGCGATTTTTCCCCCCGGTTTTACAAACCAAATTTGTCCACTACCCCCTATCCTAAGCTCCAACTCCAGAGAAGAATTCCCGCTGAAAGCAGCCAGCTCTGCCTCCCCACGCTTAATAAGCTCAAGCCCAAGCCTCTGGAGGGCATCCGATTCAAAGACTTTGCCGGAAGCCAATTCGTTTTCCCTCCTCCTCCAGTTTGCTAACTCAACCTCCAACAAGCTATGTGCTTCGGATGTATCAATCTCCCCCTCAACGAAATAGCGCTTCGCCCAGAATTCCGTCCGCTCGCTCCATTCTATCTCGGAAGATTTCAAGGGTGCGAAGCAAAGGGCAAGCTCTGCCCTCGTTGGGAAGCGCTCGGCCATCTCCTTCCTCTCAGGAGCATGCTCTTTCCCCAAGGGGAAGCTTAGACTGATGAGCAAGCGCTCACCTACAGGGGAAGGCAAAGAAGCCAGGTCGGGATCGGAGGGGTTGTAAAGGGGGCTTAGTAGGCAAGAGCACTCTATTTCCCCCACTCTGGGCTTTATCCTTACCAAAGCCTTTGTAGTCCGGCAGATGGGAAGCTTTAACCCGAGGACCTCCCAGAAATCCCGGCCCAAAGCTTCATTCACGATGGAAATGGCCTCGTGGGCTTCCCCTTCCTCCAAGAGCTTTATCGCTAAGAGGGCACTGAGGTCGCGCTTCAATCGGCCCACTTCTCCTTTCCCCACCGGAACAGGGAAGCCTTTATCGGCCAAAGCACTGGCCTTTTCAATGTAAGCGATTGCTTCCCTATACAGGCCTTCCCTTTGCAGTTCCTGGCTCAGGGTTAGGTAGATGCTTTGCAAGGTCCAGGCCAAATTCCTCTCCGAAGCCCCCGCCTTTATCGCTTTCTCCAGCTCTTGGCCGGCTAAGGCCAGGGTAGGCAAATCCAAAGAGCCATTGGGCAAATAGGCTCGGTAATGGTAGAGGGCTGCAAGGTCCAAAGAAGCCTGGTATAGATTGGGGTCAAGGAGGCGTGCTTTCTCCAAACAAGCGATGGCTTCCCGGTAGAAGCGCTCAAACGCCTCGGAATCCGGAGGCAAAGCCATGGCTAAGGTCCGGTAAATAGTCCCGACCTCGTAAAGGGATTGGGCGTCAGTTTTACCCCTTAGCTCTCCAAGCTTCTCCCGTAGGGGAGGAACCGGTAGGGAAAGCTTGACTTCTGAGGGGAAAGGCTCTTCAATCCAGCGCCAGGTAAGCCTGAAACCATCAAACTCAAACCCTTTAGGCTCCGCCTGAACCACTTCCTCTTGCCTGAAGAGGGAGGGGAAATGAACCGTAACCCTTATGCTATCAACGCCTTTGCTGGCGAAATCTTTCGGCAATGGATAGGAGAGGCCTATCAGAGGGTAACCGGTTAGGGGCAGAGTCCCCTGCAAGGTTAGAATTCCCTTTGAACTTGGCTCAAGGGTTATCTCCACAGGGCTTAGTGGGCTAACGTCCCTTCCCCCATACTTCAAGGCAAAATTCCCGGCCGATTCTCCACCTTTCACCTGAACGGAAAAAGTCTTGGCATCAAGCTTGCTGGTGTTCTCAAACCGATAGGAGGCGGATAAATCAAAGGCCGAAAAGTCCGGCTTTAGCTTTATGTCAACAGCCAGGGCATTTAGCCTTACCTCCTTGGGCATATTGAGGGGAGTGAGTATAGGCACAGCTGGCGCTTGGGCGGAAGCGGCTCCAGCTTTTAAAGACAGGGCCATCGTGATAAGAAATGTTAGCGGCCATCGCAATTTCCTCAGCATCCTTCCCCCCTGAGGAAAGCCTGGATGAGTTCAAAGGCTTGGGCGCAAACTTCTCCTTTTGCTTCCAGCCAACGGATGCGGGGGTCGCTTAGTTTAAACCAATTGTATTGATGCCGGATGAAATTCCTCGTGCGCTTTTTCATGTGGGCCACTGCTTCCTCCAAAGTTAATTCCCCTTGCAAATACAGCCCTATCTCCTTATATCCAACCCCTGACATTGACGGAAGGTCCAAAGAGTAGCCCATTTTGATGAGCTTTTCCACCTCGGCTACAAGGCCTTTCTCTAACATGGCCTCAATACGCCGATCAACCCGCTTGTAGAGCTCGGGGCGGGGCAAAGTTAAGCCTAAGATGAGGGTCCGGAAGGGAGGCGGGTTTCGGAGGCGAAGCTGGGAAAAAGGTTTTCCCGTGGCCAGGCACACCTCCAGCGCCCTCACTACCCTCCGGATGTTCCTCGGGTCTACGAAGGATGCAGCTTCAGGGTCAAGTTCTAAAAGGCGCCGGAAGAGCGCATCTGCCCCCTTTTCTTTTGCTTCCCTGAAGAGCCTCTCCCTAAGTTCAGGGGAGGGGGGCACTTTGGGCACCTCCCATCCTTCCAAGAAAGCCCAAACATACTGGCCTGTCCCTCCTACCAAAAGGGGTATCTTACCGCGGGAGAGAATTTTTTCCCATGCCTTCTTTGCCATCTCCAGGAACATGGCCAGAGTAAAGGTTTGGTCCGGGTAAACCACGTCAATGATGTGATGGGGAACTTTTAGGCATTCCTCCGGGGAAGGCTTGGCCGTCCCGATATCCATGTATTTGTAAACCTGGCGCGAATCGGCTGAGATTACTTCGGCCGGGAGTTTTTCGCCCAAGCAGAGGGCAAGCTCCGTCTTCCCAACCCCTGTTGGGCCGACTATGGCTATGAGTGGGGGCTTACCCTTCTTCAACGGCATTCTTAATGAGGTTTATGCGCCTTACACTCCCTTTTGGGGATAATTCTATGGCCAAAAGGTCAATTCGCCAGAACCCATCCCAGCCCCTCTCGGCCACGTAGGACTGGGCTGCCAGGAGGAGGCGGGCTTTTTTCCAAGGGGTAATGGATTCTTCTGGGGTTCCAAAGCGAGGAGAGCGGCGGAGGCGCACTTCTACGAAGACCAGAAAGTCTCCATTTTTGGCCACCAGGTCTATTTCTCCGCCCTGGCACCGATAATTGCGCTCTAAGATTGTGTAGCCCTGTTTTTGCAAGTATCGGGCGGCCAGGTCCTCCCCCAGCCGCCCGACTTCGCGGGTGCAGTTTCTTCCTTTCACGGTCTAAAACCTTGCTTGAGTAATTCTTGCAGCAGCGCTCCCAAACCCCCTCCCAAGAGGCCAAGAAGCACTAAAACCACTAAGGAGACAAGAAAGAGGACGATGCTGAATATGAGGCTCGCTATGTAGAAACCGCACCCAAACCTCAAACCATCCATGATGTCCAGTTGATGCTTGTGCTCTTGGGACATCTGAACTCCTCCTTTACGTTTAATTTAACGGCTAAGGAGCCCATCCTCCTCTGCCAATTTCCTCGCTATCTCACTATAATGTTCCTTCGCCTTCAAAGTCGCTTCGCTTCTAAGAGCGTTAAGCATGTCTATGTATAATACCACCTCAGCGCTTCCTCAAAGCTCTTAAACATCCCCCCTGTTATATTTCTCACCTCCCTTTCCGTCAGCCATGTATCTATGTCCTGCCTATCTTTATCATAGCCCGTGTGGGCATGCCTATAATGAGCTACAACAAGCACCTCCCAGGCCTCTTCATACCCAAGATGAGCGTGGTATAACGCTTCAAAGCTCTGGGAACCCCTTCTTGGCCTCACCAGCCTCCCCACTTCTTCGCCTTACAGGAAACCGTTCTGCTGATTTTTACGGAGGTATTGCCACAGCAACCGCTCCCCAAGGGTGACCTCTCCCCTAACCCCTTCCCGGAGTTCCCCCTTCCCTCGCAGGGAAGGGGGCTGGGGGTTAGGTCGGTAAAGGGTTTAGCTCAATCCTCCGGCTAATTTTTCTGCTGCGGTGTAGGGGTCAATCTCTCTCTTCACTACTCGGCCCAGGATTTCTTCAATAGCTTGGCGGTCAACTTTTGAAAGGACACGCTTTAAAAGTTCTGTGCGTAGGATTTCTTCTACCTCCCGGCTTGCCCTCAGCTTTTCCTTCTCTTCCCACGCCCCGCTTTCCTTAAGGAATGCCAGATGCTTCTCAATCGTTTCCGCAAGAGCTTTTATCCCTTCCCCTCGGGTGGCGATGGTTTTACAGATAGGGGGGCGCCAACGAGGTTGGGGAGATTGGGCCGCAGGCTTAATTTCCATTAGGATGCCATGGTGGATGATTTTCTCCGAGTTCCCCAGACTCATCATAACTTCTAAGCTCAGGGCAACCCCATCCGCTCCCTCTAAATCGGCCTTGTTCACCACGAAGATATCGGCTATTTCCAGGATTCCGGCTTTTATGACCTGGATGTCATCACCAAGCCCAGGCACTTCCACCACAATGGTTGTATGAGCAGTGCTGGCGATATCCACCTCCGCTTGGCCAGCCCCTACTGTTTCCACTAAGATTTTATCGTAGCCGGCCGCATCCAAAATTTTCACGGCATCGGCAGTAGCCCTGGCCAAACCTCCCAGACTTCCTCTTGTAGCCATGCTGCGGATGAAAACACCGGGGTCATTGTAGAGGTCCCTCATGCGGATGCGGTCACCTAAGATTGCTCCGCCGGTGAAGGGGCTTGTTGGGTCCACAGCCACAATGCCAACTTTTAAACCCCGGAGGCGGAACTCTTTGGCCAGCTCGTTCACCAAGGTGCTTTTCCCTGTCCCCGGGGCCCCGGTAACCCCTATGACATGGGCCTTCCCAGTATAAGGGTAAAGGGCTTTAAGCGCTTCCCGGGCTAAAGTCCCGTTATTTTCGGCTATGCTTATGAGGCGGGCTATAGCTCTCTTATCCCCCAGGATAGCAGCCCGTACCAGCTCATCAAGCATTCTTGCGGCTTCTCCTTATCTCGGCTACTTTGTTCCGGATGTATTCCACAATGGTCTGGGTTGAGGTGCCGGGCCCAAAGACCTCAGCTATGCCCGCCTCCTTGAGCTTAGGCACATCTTCATCCGGTATTATCCCTCCAGCCACTACTAAGACATGGTCAAGGCCTTTTTCGCGAAGGAGTTGGACGGTTTTAGGCAGAAGGGCCATGTGGGCTCCGGAGAGGATTGAGAGGCCAACCACATCCACATCTTCCTGAAGAGCAGCCTCGGCTATCATTTCCGGCGTCTGACGCAAGCCGGTGTAAATAACCTCCATCCCTGCATCTCTCAAAGCCCTGGCCACTACTTTAGCTCCCCTATCGTGCCCATCAAGCCCTGGCTTGGCTATGAGGACCCGGATTTTCTCCTCCGCCATTTCTGCCCTCCTTTATATGATGATTGGCTCGCGGTACTCTCCAAACACTTCCCTTAGGGCCTTCATCATCTCTCCCAAGGTAGCGTAAGCTCGCACGCAATCAAGGATGTAAGGCATGAGGTTTTCCCTTTCATCCTGAGCAGCATTGCGGAGGCGTTCCAGGCACTGGCGGACCCTTTCATTGTCTCTCTCCCGGCGGACTCTGGCCAGTCTTTCCCGGTGGCGCCTTTCCCCTTCGGGGTCTATCTTGTGGATTGGGATGGTAATCGGCTCGTCGGAAACGTATTCGTTTACCCCCACAATTATGCGCTTCTTCTCATCAATTTCCTTCTGGTAGCGGTAAGCGGCATCGGCAATTTCCTTCTGAGGGAAGCCCTTCTCTATAGCTGCAATCATCCCGCCCATAGCATCAATCTTGCGGAAATACTCGTAGGCGGCCTCTTCCATCTTCCGGGTCAAGTATTCCACGTAGTAGCTTCCGCCAAGGGGGTCAATGGTGTTCACTACCCCGGTTTCATGGGCGATGATTTGCTGAGTGCGCAGGGCTATGCGCACGGCCAGTTCGGAGGGCAAAGCAAGTGCTTCGTCCATGGAGTTAGTGTGGAGGGACTGAGTACCACCAAGGACTGCGGCCAGTGCCTGAATAGCTACCCTAACGATGTTGTTCTCCGGCTGCTGGGCGGTTAACGTACACCCAGCGGTTTGGGTGTGGAAACGCAACCACCAGGAGCGCGGGTCTTTAGCCCCGAAACGGTTGCGCATCTCCCTCGCCCAAATTCTCCTGGCTGCCCTGAACTTAGCGATTTCCTCAAAGAAATCGTTATGAGCATTGAAGAAAAAGCTCAAGCGAGGTGCGAACTCATCCACATCCAGTCCTCTTTCAATCCCGGCCTTGACGTATTCAAAGCCATCGTAAAGGGTGAAGGCCAGCTCTTGAACTGCCGTGGCCCCGGCTTCCCGAATGTGGTAGCCGCTTATGGAGATGGTATTCCACTTAGGGACGTATTTGGCTCCGAACTCAAAAGTGTCCACTATCAGGCGCATGGAGGGCTTGGGAGGGAAAACGAACTCCTTCTGAGCAATGTATTCTTTGAGGATATCGTTCTGTATAGTGCCGCCAATTTTGGTCCATGGTATCCCTCGCTTCTCGGCCACAACAAGGTACATTGCCCACAGTATAGCGGCCGGAGCGTTTATGGTCATAGAAGTTGTGACTTTGTCCAAAGGTATGCCATCAAAAAGAATCTCCATATCGGCCAAGGAGGAAACCGCCACCCCGCACTTGCCGAACTCCCCTTCAGCCATGGGGTCATCGGTATCGTAGCCGTATAGGGTTGGGGTATCAAAAGCCACCGAAAGGCCTGTTTCGCCGTGCTTGAGGAGGTATTTGAAGCGCTCATTCGTCTCCTCTGCCGACCCATACCCTGAGAACATCCTCATGGTCCAGAGGCGTCCGCGGTACATAGTAGCGTGTATGCCTCTGGTGAAGGGGTATTCACCGGGGAAGCCGAGTTCCTCAAGGTAATCAAAATCGGGGATGTCGGCAGGGGTGTAGAGGCGAGCGATGGGCATATCGGAGAGGTTGCGGAAAAGTTCATCTCTTTCCGGGAGCCGGGCGAGCCACTGCTGAAGCGTTGTTTCTTCCCATTGCTCTTGCCTTTCTTTTATTTTTTCCAAAGCCTCTTTGTCAAACATTCCCCCCTCCCATGGGTGATTTCTTCATAAGGGATTTTACCACACCTCAAGTTAAAAGCCAAACCCTTTGCCGATTGAAATCAGCCCCTTTGAGGCCTTTGGCCTACGCCAAAACCGCAAAGTTTTTATCAAAGCAATCCCCTGGCCTGCCAGGAGATTGCCTCGCCCTCTTTGGAGGCTCGCAAGGGGGGTAAAGCCCCCTGGCAAAGGGTGTTTAAGCGAAGAATTGCTTTGCGAGCCAGTCTCCTATGAGCCAGTAGCGGAAATCAAGGCCCTGGCTGCATTGGACCCCACCTATGACTCCGTAGACTAAAGCGCCAAGAGGTATTAGGCTAAGGAGCACAGCCACCGGCACACAGAGGCAACCTACGAGGATTGCAGATAGAGCTGCAGTCAATACCCAGGCGATAACGGCTATAGCTCCTCCCCCAACCCAGGCAAGTAGCTGAAAGACAAAAGCTTGGAGGCTTTGGAAGCCAACGTAACGCGAGCGTTCCTTACCCTACCTCCTTTCAATCCTTGCCCCGAGGCTACGGAGCTTTTCGTCTATGTTTTCGTAGCCCCGGTCTATCTGCTCAATGTTTGATATTTCGCTTTGCCCTTGAGCGCACAGAGCCGCTATGACCAAAGCCATGCCGGCTCTTATATCCGGGCTTGAGACTTGCTCCCCATGAAGCTTGGAAGGCCCTACCACTACAGCTCGGTGCGGGTCGCAAAGTATTATCCTGGCCCCCATGGCAATGAGCTTGTCCACGAAGAAAAGCCTGCTTTCAAACATCTTCTCAAAGAAAAGCACCGTCCCTTTAGCCTGGGTGGCCGTAACTATGGCTATGCTCATCAAGTCCGCAGGAAAGGCCGGCCACGGCCCATCCTCCACCTTGGGGATTGCTCCGTCCATCTCGTCCCTCACCACCAACTCCTGACCGGCAGGAACTAAGATGTCTTCGCCCCTTATCTCAACCCTTGCCCCAAGCCGCTCAAAGACCATCAAGGCCATCCGCATGTTTTCGGGGACGGCTTTCTTTATGAGGATTTGCCCTCCTGTAGCGAGAGCAAGCCCGATGAAACTGCCCACCTCAATATGGTCGGAAGGGATTTCAAACACGGTCCCGTGGAGCCTATCCACCCCCTCCACTACCAGGACATTGGAGCCTATGCCCGAAATCCTCGCCCCCATCTGATTCAGGCAACGAGCCAGGTCCTGGACGTGCGGTTCAGAGGCGGCGTTACGGATTATGGTGGTGCCTTTGGCCAGAGCGGCGGCCATGAGCACATTTTCGGTACCGGTGACGCTGGCTTCGTCTAAGAGGATATCGGTTCCATGGAGGGAAGAAGCGCTGAGGTAATACCTGGCATCAACATCCACCTGAGCCCCCAGGGCTTTGAAGGCTATGAAGTGGGTATCAAGCCTCCTGCGCCCGATGACATCGCCTCCGGGCGGGCCCAGCTTAACTTGCCCGCAGCGGGCCAGCATCGGACCGGCCAGGAGGATAGAAGCCCTTATCTGGCGGCACAGGTCTTCCCTCAGGGCTGTTTTCTTCACATCGCGCGCCCTTAAAGTCACCTCCTTCTCTCCGGTGAAGCTTATCTCCACCCCCAAGTCCTCTAAGAGGGCCAGCATGGTCCCAACATCGCCTATCAGCGGGACATTCCTCAGGACCAGAGGCTCATCGGTGAGGAGGGAGGCAGCGAGAAGCGGTAGGGCGGCGTTCTTGTTCCCACTGGGGATAATTTCCCCCTCAAGAGGTATCCCACCTTCAATGATAAACTTAGCCATTGCCTTGCCCCTCCACGTAAACCTTATCGCCGCGGCGAAGGTTGAAAGTGCAGGCAGCATTGCCCTGGCGGATGGCTATCTCCAGCCGGCCTGTGCTTCCTATGTAGGCCACAGGCTCACCCTCGCCCACATCGGCAAACGTTTTCTTAAGGCCATGTATCTTGCAATCGGCAACCCTTATGACCACTCCTTCCTTAAGGTCTTGCGCTTTGAGGTTAGTTATCAAGTTACCGAAGCGGTCTATGTGAAGGATGTGGCCCACAATGGTTCCATCGGGGAGTTTGAAAGGGCAAGGCCAGTCCAAAAGGATTGGGTCCTCAATAGCTACCCCCATTTCTTCCAAAGGGACCCCCAAGGAAAGGTGTGCAGCCACTGGGGCAAAGATGTCACGCCCATGGAAAGTAGGGCTAACCTCCGGAAGCCAGTAGTGAGGGTTGGTGATGGAAAAGATTTCCCGGACCTCCTCGCTCTTAAGGATGGGGGTCAAAAGGCCGTTATCGGGGGCTAAGAAGGTGGCATGAGGAGTCTTTATGGCTATGATTCTTCGCCCTGAGCCCACCCCTGGGTCAACCACTGCTACGTGGATTGAGCCCTTAGGGAAATAAGGCCACGATGCCTCAAGGATGAAGGCTGCCGTAAGCACATCCTGCGGCGGAACTTCATGGGTTATGTCCACTATGGTGGCCTTGGGGTTTATGGATAGAATCACTCCCTTCATAGCTCCCACGAAATAATCCTCAAGGCCGAAGTCCGTGAGCAAGGTTATCACCACCGCCTAAGCCTCCGGCTTTGCAGCTGGGAAGTAGAGGGAAAAACTTGTCCCTTCTCCCAGCTTGCTCTCAACTTCTATCCAACCCCTGTTCTGCTTCACGATGCTATAAACCACGCTCAGCCCCAGGCCAGTCCCGCCCTTTGGCTCTTTAGTGGTGAAGAAAGGCTCAAAGATGCGCTCCTTCACTTCAGGGCTCATCCCAATCCCTGTGTCCTTCACGACGAGGCGAACGAATTCCCCAGGGTAAGCTTCAGGGTGAGCCAAAGCCTCCTCCGTAATCCGGACATTTTCCGTCTTTATCCAAAGCTTGCCCCCTTCGGGCATCGCATCCCTGGCGTTCATCACAAGGTTCATGAGTATTTGCTCAAGGTGGCTTCGGTTGGCCTTTATTGGGTAAAGGTCAGGGGAAAGCTCCAGGATAAGCTCCACCCCTTCCCCTAAGGTTCGGGAGATAAGGCTTCTCATGTCCATGATTACGGAGTTCAGGTTCAAGGTCTCAGGAGACAATGGTTCCCTACGGCCAAAGAGCAAAAGTTGCCTAACAAGGGCCGAGGCCTTCTCGCATGCTTTCCGGACTTCCTCAAGGAGGGCCAAGCTTTCCTGAGGCGATACCAAGCCCGAAAGGATTAGCTCAGTGCTCGCTAAGATTGGGGTTAGGAAATTGTTGAAGTCGTGGGCTATAGCCAGGGCCAAACTCCCGGCAGCCTCCATCCTCTGCGCTCTTATGTAGAAGGATTCCATACGCCGTAGCTCGGTTACATCCCTGACAATGCATAAGGCTCCGTCGGGTATGGGATAGAGCCGGAGCTCAAGGGTTTTCCCTCTGGCGGGAATGGAAAGGGTCTGGACTGTGTCTCTCTCAAGGGTGCGGGAAAAAGCTTCCCGAAAATCGGAGAAAGCGGGCTCTTCCAGTAGCTCCTGCATGCTTTTTCCGGAAATTTCTTCAGCCTTCCGGCCCAGAAAGCCGGCACCAGGCTCGTTAGCCTGCTGAAGCTTCAACTCACGGTCTACAACCCAGAGGCCATCGGTTATGGAATTAATTAGGAGGCGATGCCACCTTTCGCTCTCCTCCAAAGCCTTTCGGCTTGCTTCCAAGGAAGATAAAAGCTCATTAACCCTTACCCCTACCTCGGCCAGCTCATCCCTTCCTTCCACCGCAACCCTGGCCGAGATGTCCCCGGAGCGAGCAATTGCCTCCAGACTTTCGGAAAGTCTGGTTAACCTGGAGAGGAGATGCTGCCGGAGGAAGAGGAGAATGACCGCACCAAAAACAAGGCCGAGAAAAAGGTTCTGAAGGGAAAAAAGAAAAAAGGCAGCCTGACTTCGTGGGTACAGCTCCCTGGGCATGGTTACTTTGAGGACCAAGGCCGGCTGCCCGTAGAAGTCTTCAAGGAGGGCAAAGGCTTCAAGGGTTCCGGAATCTACAACACGCAAGGCGAATTTCTCCCCTTTTGCCAGCCTGGCAGGGACTTGAGGAGCGTGAGGGGGAAGGAAAGAGACTGGGAAACGGACCACTTCGGAAAGCTTTTCAGCATGGGCTTGGGTGAGGTAATAGCCCATTACAAAGGTGCCCATTATTGGGCCTTCTTCTTTGCTGGTGACGATAGGGTAAGAAGCTATCAGCATAGGGCCTTGGGGCAAACTGATTAGCCCGACTTTCCCATCCTTGGGGTCAGTGTGATGGAGGAGCGGGCTTCCGGGATGAAAATGTTCCTCCCAACCCTTCGGAAGGGGCACCTCCTTATGGGCTTCAAGGTCATAAGCCTTGCCGAAGACGAGCTCACCGGAGGTGTTTATGAAGAGCATCAGGTTTATCCCCAAGCCTTCAAAGGTTTCATCCACGAGGTTTGACTTTATGTAATCCTCCGTTGGCTCTTGGACGAAGTAGTAAGTATCATCCCATGCCGCCCAGTCTCGGGCTATTGCTACCAGGTTCTGCTCCTGGCTCTCAAGGAAAACCAGGGCTCTCTCTGTATTCCTTAAGGCAAATTGTTCCTCTAACCGGGCGAAGTTTTGGAGGAAGAAGGCTCTGGATGTAAGGCAAAAGGCTAAGAGCTGGAAAGCCAGAAGTGAAGCGATGATTAGCAGGGTTCTTCGGGTTATGTTCACTTTCTTCCTCTCCTTGGGCGAGCTGAGATGGCCTAATTATAAAGGGTTGGTTACAAAATTGCAACTCCTCCCGTGCCCGTTTACGGCCAGGTTAAAATTGGGGGGAGAGCCGGAGGCGTCTTTTCCTATCGGCCATTGGCCTTACTGCTGCTTGGGAATCAGCCTCCTTGGCAAGCGTCGCCGCAGGCCGACCGCAGGCCAAAATTTTCCCCACCCTCGTAGGCTTAGGGTTCGCCGGCGTGTTGGGTCCCCCTCGTGGCGAGGTTAACTTCTCCCCCAACCCCTCCCCGAAGCGGTGAGGGGAGAACCCCGCCCTTGCCAGAATTTTCCCCCTTCCCTCGCAGGGAAAGGGGTCAGGGGATTAGGTCAGAAGGGCACGCCCCCCGCCATGGGGGCTCTGCCCCCCTGGACCCCCCGTTTTCCCACCCCCGTAGGCTTAGGGGTCTGCCGGCGTGTTGGGTCCCCCTCGTGGCGGGTTAACCTCTCCCCCAACCCCCGCCTTTGCCAGAATTTTCCCCCTTCCCTCGCAGGGAAGGGGGTCAGGTTAGAAGGGCACGCCCCCCCGCCATGGGGGCTCTGCCCCCCTGGACCCCCGTTGCCCACCCCCGTGGGCTGAGGGTTCGCCGGCGTGTTGGGTCCCCCTCGTGGCGGGTTAACCTCTCCCCCAACCCCCGCCTTTGCCAGAATTTTCCCCTTCCCTCGCAAGGAAAGGAGCCAGGGGGTTAGGTCAAAAGCTTCGCCACCTGGCTCCCATACCTTTCGCACTCCTTAGGCTAATGCTATAATATCCACGGAGACTGAAGAAATGGCCAAGGTTGGCTGAGAAGTGAGGGATTTGGAGGGCCTAAGCGACTAATTTCATAGCAACACCTTGAAAGGAGTTCGCCTAAGGTGAAAAAGTTAATGCGTTTTCTCTTTCTCCTTTTGCTAATCACCAGCGCAGTCCCGCAGGCCTCAGGCCAAAGGGAAGGGCTGCGAATCCTCAAGGTTGACCCTTCAGGAATCTTGCTGGAGTGGGTAGCTCCGGAAGTGGCCTGGCAGCTCGCTCCAGACGGGAAATTGACCCTTAGGGCAGGCGATTGGCCAACCCTTGACCCCGCTTACTATCCTCCGCTCCCCTATGCCCATGCTCTGATAGTTTTACCCCCAGGGGTAACCCCCACCTTGCGCATCCTGCAGGCTGATGCGCTTTCGGCAAAGTTGCCTACAACCCTGGATAAAGCTGAGGCCTTGCCTGAATCCTACCTTGCCTTAAAAGAGCTGGGCAAATTGAGGGGTCTGCGCCTTGCCTCCTTAACCTTTTACCCCGCATTACCCGAAGGAAAGAACATCAAAATAGTCCGCCGGGTCCGAGCTGAAATCAGATGGCCTCCCGTTTCTTTGCCTACCTTCTCCCCAGACCCGATCCAAGCTTCAGTCCTCAAGAACGTGATAAACCCCCAACACGCTTACCCTGAGGGGCCAAGTTTTAAAGCAACCGCAGCTTCCTCACTAAGCCCGATAGCTTTGGTAGAGTTTTACAAACCCGGCCTCTACCGCATCAGCTACGAAGATTGGCAACAGTTAGGCCTCGGCGAGGTAGACCCACGCTACTTGCACTTCTACCAAGGCTCGCAGGAAATTGCCGTGGAATGGGAAGGTGATGGCGACTCCGCCTTTGAGCCCGGCAAGGCTTTCTTCCTCTATGCCGAACCTCGCCCAAGCCGCTGGAGCAATACGGATTCCATCCGAATCACCGTAGAACCATCTCCCGGACTACGGATGAGCTCTCGCGATGCTAACCCCGCAGGCTCCCCAGCAAGCCCATGGGATAAAGATGTATGGGAAGAAAACCACATTTACACCCCTGATTGCTTCTGTGGCCGGCTGCCGGCCGGAAGGGATGGAGACCGCTGGGCATGGGTAGCATTGCAAAACCCAGGCTCGCCAACAACTTTTTCCTACACCTTCAAGTGCCCCGCCGACTCCTCCCAGCCGGCCCGCCTCACCCTTTGGCTAATCGGTTATACCTCCGTTCCCTCGCAAGACCCGGACCATAAGGTAGAAGTCCGCCTCAATGGCCTGAATCTGGGCACAATCCAATGGGATGGCAAAACGGCTATCACTGCCACATTTGACATACCCGCAGGGGCTTTAACCGCGCTCTCAACTTTAACCCTCACCCTTCCCGGCATCCCAGGCGTTGGAGCTGAAGGAGCCTGGCTTGATGCCTTCGCCTTGGATTATGTCCCGGACCCACAACTTTCGGCCCACCAAATCGCTTTTTCCACCGGCCTTTCAGGCGGACCCTCAGAGCCAAGCCGGTTTACCGTCCGCCTGGCCGGGAGTCCTCCCTTTAGGGCTTATGACGTGACTAATCCTCAAGCTCCTGTCAAGCTTAACTCTTTTGGAATCCAAGGCAATGCCGTAACCATTGGCGACCCAGGCGGGAGCCTCCGCCGCTACTTTGTAACCGATAGCGAGGGCGTAATGAGCCCGATGCGAATCCGTAAACCAGAACCGCTCCCTGAGCCTGGGGCCGATTACCTCATCATCTCTCATCCCGATTTCTTGCCTGCCCTCTCGCCCCTCTTCAGCCTCAGAGAAAGCCAAGGCTTAAGGGTCAAAACAGTCAGCCTCCAGAGCATCTACGACCACTACAATGACGGCTTACCTGACCCAGAAGCCATAAGAGCTTTCCTGACCGATGCTTACGGATGGAACCCTCGCCCGCTTTACGTCCTACTTGTAGGCGATGGCACCGTTGACCCCAAAAGGTATAGGACCGACTCCCAGCTTTCCTACCTCCCACCCTACTTAGCTGAAGCTGGCCCCAAAGGTGAAGAGGTCCCCGCTGACAACCGCTACGCCTGTGTGGATGGTAATGACAATCTTCCGGACATGCTCATCGGCAGGCTTCCGGCGAGGAGCGCAAGCGAAGCCGAAGCCATGGTAGACAAAATCTTGGCTTATGAAACCTCTCCGCTCCCCGGCGGATGGAACTCCCGCCTCCTCTTCGTGGCCGATAACCCAGATGATGCTGGAGACTTCCACGCCTGGACCGAAAAAGCCTATAGCTTGGTGAAAGAGCCATTCGTCGGGATACGCTTGTATTGCTCAGGGAGCGACCCCTCTAATCCCAGCATTTGCCAGGATGTGGCGGAGACGAGGGAAAAGCTGCTGAGGGAGTGGAACCAAGGGGCTTTGTTTATAAGCTGGATGGGGCACAGTTCGTGGCATCAATGGGAACACGGCAACCTCTTCCACGTGAACGATATCCCCTCGCTCACCAACAGCCGAAGGCTTCCGGTGGTCCTGGAAATGACCTGCTTCACGGGGTTTTTCGCCCGGCCAGAGACCTCAGTCCTGGACGAGGAGCTTGTAAGGGTTCCCGCCACGGGGGCAGTAGCAGTGTTTGGGCCTTCAACCCATGCCCTTTCTCCCGCTCATGCCGAGCTCCTTTGGTGCTTTATGATGGATTTCTTTGGGAATGGGCAAACGAATTTAGGGCAACTTTCCCTAAACGCCAGGCTCAACGTCAACCTCACCGCTTACCCCTGGGTTATGGATGTTTATCACCTCTTCGGGGACCCAGCCCTCTCATTGCAGACGGAGATAAGGCCATGGCCTTTTAGCCTTTTCCTCCCGATTGTGCTAAAATCGCGCTAAGCAATGGCTTTGAGGAGGCCTCATGCAAATCATAGGCGAGAAAATCAACGGCTCGCGCCCCGAAATCGCCAAGGCTATCCAGGAAAGAAATGCCAATTTAATCCGAGAGCTGGCCCGCAAGCAAGCCGAGGCCGGAGCTAACTGGATTGATGTCAATGCCGGCACTCCCCCCTCCCGCGAGCCAGATGACCTTGTCTGGCTGGTAGAGGTTGCTCAAAGTGCAGTGGATGTGCCCCTCTCTTTAGACAGCACTAATCCTGAAGCTTTGCGGGCAGCTCTAACCGTAGTGCGCAAGACCCCGCTTATAAACTCCATCTCAGGTGAACCCGCCCGGCTTGAAGGAATCCTCCCCCTGGTGGTAGAGCACGGCTGCCCAGTTGTGGTCTTGGCCATGGATGAAAGAGGAATCCCTGGCACCGTAGAACAGCGCCTTGAAGCCATCCGTAAAGTCTTATCCCGCACAAGGGAAGCCGGAATCCCCGACTCCAGCCTTTACATTGACCCCTTAGTCCTTCCGGTGGCCACAAATCCGGAAAGCGCGCTTGTGGTTCTGGAAAGCATAAAAGCCATCCGGAGCGAATTTCCCGAGGCGCACATAACTTTAGGCCTAAGCAACATCTCCTTTGGCCTACCCCTTCGCACCCACATAAACAGCGCTTTCCTTGCCCTGGCCATGGCCGCCGGCGCCGACAGTGCCATCCTTGACCCATTGGACCCAAGGGTTAGGGCCACCATCATGGCTACGAAAGTCCTCCTGGGCCAAGATCGCCACTGCCTAAATTACATACGCGCCGTTAGACAGGGGCTTTTAACTCGCGCTTAGCAATTTTTAACCGCAAAGAGCGCAAAGGACGCAAAGTTTTTATTTTCTCTGCACCTTTTGCGTCCTTCGTGGTTACCCAAGGAAGCCTCGCCCCTTGGATTACAAGCGTTTGACAGCCTCAAGACTAACTGCTAAAATTAACATTGAACGCTACAGTGAGGAGAAATTATGGGCATAACCATTGCAGTAGCTGGCAAAGGGGGAACGGGCAAGACCACGTTTGCTGCCCTTATCGTAAAATGCCTCAAAGAGAACACCTCCGGTTCAATCCTGGCAGTGGATGGCGACCCAAGCTCCAACCTCCACTTGGCTCTTGGGATGCCTTTGGAGGAAACTATAGGCCACATCCGCGAAGACACCCTCGCTCAAATCCAGAGCGGAACCCTCCAGGCCGGCATATCTAAAGCCGATTACTTGGAATTGCGAATCAATAAAGCCCTGGTGGAAGGCGATAGGGTAGACCTCATTGCCATGGGGCGTCCTGAAGGGCCGGGTTGCTACTGCGCTGCCAATGCCATCCTGCGCAACGTGATTGACCGCCTCAAGCGCGATTACGATTACGTGGTCATAGATAACGAGGCAGGGATGGAACACATTAGCCGCCAAACCACCCAAAACGTTGATGTCCTCTTCGTCCTATCTGACCCCACCCTGAGAGGAGTCATGGCCGCTAAGGGCATCGTGGAGCTGGCTAAGGAATTGGGGAATAAAATCCGCAAAGCTTACCTTGTGGTTAACAGGGTCAACGGCGAAATGCCCGAACCGTTGAGGGAAAAAATTAGGGAAGTGGGGTTAGAACTTATTGGAACTCTCCCGGCAGAGCCCAAAATAGCCGAGTTTGACCTGGTAGGAAGGCCAATAGTGGAACTGGATGAAACTTCTCCTCTGTATGCGGCTGTGAAAGAAATCCTGCACAAAGCAGGCGTTATCCGCTGAAAGGGGGTTGGAAGGATGAGCGAAAAGAAGCTGGTTATAGGCCCAACCTATGAAGAGATGCTCCACCCTTGGAAGATAAAGGCGGAAATCCGCTGGAAAGCTTTGGAGGCGCACACCAAAGACCCCTTAGATCCGATAAACCTCTTCAACATAACCTGGCGCGATGGCCTCAACCGCATTTACTACGAAGTCCTTCCCAAAGAACTCACCGGGGTTGAAGCCCCGATTGTAGTCCTTTACTCCAAGGACTTCCCTACTGGCAGCCACAAAGTAGGGGCCGCTTACTCCATCCTCATAGAAAAAGAGGTAACGGGGGAAGTGGACCCATCCATCCACACTCTGGTCTGGCCCAGCACCGGAAACTACGGGATTGGCGGAGCATGGGTTGGCTGCCGGATGAAGTTTGACAGCGTCGTAATCCTCCCCGAAGGGATGAGCAAGGAGCGCTTTGAGCTCATCCGCTCCTACGGAGCCCGCTACATCACAACCCCCGGCTCTGAAAGCAATGTCAAGGAAATTTACGATAAATGCAAAGAACTCAAAGCCCAAGACCCGGAACGCATCCGAATCCTCAACCAATTTGAAGAATTTGGCAATTACCGATTCCACTATTACGTCACCGGAAACACGATAGTTGATTTGGCCAAAGAACTGGCAATGTACAGGATTGGCAAAGGCCGGATTGCAGCCTTCGTCTCAGCAATGGGTTCGGCTGGGACTATTGCGGCTGGGGATAGGCTTAAGCAAGTCTGGCGCGACTGCAAAGTGGTAGGCCTTGAACCAATCCAGTGCCCAACCTTATCCTTAAATGGCTACGGCTCCCACGACATCCAAGGCATAGGCGACAAGCACGCTACTTGGATACACAACGTCTGGAACATGGACGCCCTGATGTGCATTGATGACCTGGAATGCAAAATGGGCCTGCAGCTACTAACCGAGGAAACCGGCTGGAAAGTAATGATAGAAAGGTACGGCATCCCGGAGGAAAAGGTCATGAAGATGTCCCAGATTTTCGGAATCTCCGGGGTGTGCAACGTCCTGGGTGCGATAAAGACAGCCAAATTCTACGGCTTTGGCCGGGACGATGTAATCGTCACTATCCTTACCGATAACATTGACCGCTACCGTTCAGTCATGAAGGAGCTCACGGAAAAATACGGGCCTATGGATGAGGTAGAGGCGGCTGTCCGCCTTGTCAGCATCTTCCACAAGCAGAAATTGGACTGGATTTTTGAAGGAACTAAGGAAATGAAGAACCGCTGGCACAACCTCAAATACTTCACCTGGGTAGAACAGCAGGGCAAAACTGTTGAGGAACTCAATGCCCAGCGGGACCCTGAGTATTGGCTTGCTCAGCAGGCCCGCGTGGCCGAAATTGATAAACTCATAAAAGAAATCCGAGGATGGAGGTGAACTATGGCCGAGCTTACCGAGAAAGAACAAATCGTCCTGGATGCAATGCGCCAAGCCGGTAAACCGGTCCGCCCCGGCGATATTGCGGCCATGACCGGCCTAAAAAGCGATGAGGTTTCCAAAATCATAAAGTCACTCCAGAAGAAAGGCTTGGTCGTTTCCCCCAAGCGGTGCGTGTATGAGCCTTCCCAATAAAACCACAAGGAGGTGGTAAAATGCTCTTCCGAATTGGAGAAAACATACAGGTCCTTTCCCCAAGGGTGCGCGAGGCCATTGATAACCGCCAACCCGATTACCTAATGGAACTGGCTAAAGCCCAGGTCAAGGGCGGAGCCCACATGCTGGACTTGAACATAGGGCGACGCAAAAAGGATGGGCACGAGGTCATGCCCTGGCTTGTGGAAATAATTGATGAGGCCGTACCCGGAACCCCAGTCTCCCTGGACACCACTAACCCCCAAGCTATTGAGGCCGGCCTGAAGAAGTGCCAAGAGCTTGGCCTTAAGGCAATGATAAACTCCGTTTCCGCCGAAGAAGAGCGTTTGACCTCAATCGGGCCCTTGGCTGCTAAATACAACGTGCCTGTAATCGCCCTAACCATGACCCAGGCTGGAATACCCGTTAGCGCCGAGGAAAGGGCCAACATCGCCATGGAAATCCTAATCCCTCGCCTTACGGAGATGGGAGTTCCCATAGAGAACATCTACCTTGACCCCCTCGTCCTCACCGTAAACGGTTGCCAAGAGTATGTCCCCAATGCCGTGGAGGCCGTCCGTTACTTCAAGGCTTTGAGCGACCCACCTCCGAAGACCGTGGTCGGCCTATCCAACGTCTCCAACCGCGTTCCCAAGGAAAACCGTAGCCTCATCAACAGGGTTTACCTTGTTATGCTTATGGCCGCCGGGCTTGATGCCGCCATCCTGGACCCGTTAGATGAAAAGCAGAATGAGGTCATCCGGATAATTGAGCAACGCGATGAAAGCACCCCGGTCGGCAAACTCCTCCTGGCTCTCTACGATGCTACGGCTGCCGGAGAAGACCTGGACCCCTCAATTGTGGACATGAAAGACCCAGAACAAGTTGCGATATGGAAGACAGTGCAAATCCTCAAGAACAGGGTCATTTACGCTGATGCATATCTGCAGATGTAGGAGGAAGAGATGGCCGTTTTCCTTCACGCCGATAGCACCAAATGCTCCGGGTGCAAAGCTTGCTTAGTAGCCTGCAGCTTGGCCAAATTCGGGGTGAACAACCCCAAGAAAGCCCGCTTGGCCATAATACCCAAGTTCCCCGCCCCTGGGGTCTTTGAAGTCAAAACCTGCACCAACTGCGGAACTTGCGCCGAGGTCTGCCCGGTAGGTGCAGTGAAAGTGAACGAAAAAGGCGCATACTACATTGACCCCAATGAATGCATAGCCTGCATGGCCTGCGTGAAAGAATGCCCGGAGCAAGTAATCTTCACCCACCCCGATTACCCGGTGCCCTTTGAATGCGACTTGTGCGGAGCTTGCGTTGAAGTCTGCGGGCCGGGAGTCCTTTGGATTGAGTAAAAGCGCAAATTGCAAGGGCCGCCAATTTGATGGCGGCCCTGTTTAGGTTCAAGTTAGCTACCCCGAGAGCAGACAAAATGGATAAGGAGGCCAAAATGAACGGCTATGGCGGCAAAATCCTCAGAGTCAACTTAACCACTGGACAAATCACCAAGGAGCCGACCCCCGCCCACGTAGCTGAAAAGTTCCTGGGCGGAAGAGGCTTTGGAATCTACTTCCTCTACACCGAAGTGCCCAAAGGGGCTAATCCCCTCGGGCCTGAAAACAAACTCATAATCTCATCCGGCCCCCTCTCCGGAACACTAACTCCGGGCGCCGGCAAGATGGACTTCACCACTAAATCCCCCCTCACCGGAGGATACGCTTCGGCCAGCGTTGGCGGGCACCTCACCGCCGAGCTAAAGTACGCCGGCTACGATTCCATCATTGTTGAGGGCATATCCCCCAAGCCTGTTTACCTCTACATAAACGATGATGAGGTGGAACTCAGGGATGCTTCGGACTTGTGGGGCAAGGGAGCAATAACCGTTGAAACCGAACTCAAAAAGCGCCTCGGCGAAGAATTCCAGATTGCCACCATCGGCCCGGCCGGTGAGAACTTGGTTAAGTATGCCTGCATAAGCCACGATTTCGGAAGGCAAGCCGGGCGTGGGGGGGTCGGAACCGTAATGGGGGCCAAGAAACTCAAGGCCATAGCAGTCCATGGCACCAAAGACATCCCCATAGCCGATCCTCAAGCCCTCCTGCGCTTGGGAACTGAGGCCTACAAAGCCTGCAAAGCCTCCGGAGGCTTTGAAGCCTGGGTCCGATACGGCACCTCAGGGGTGACAGTTTGGTCCAACGAAGTCGGAGCCTTCCCCGTCCGTAACTTCCAGGCCGGAGCTTTGGAAGACTACAGCGGCTTGAGCGGCGAGACCATGCGCCAGCGCATCGTCATAACCGATAAGGGCTGCTTTGGCTGCCCATCCCCTTGCGGCAAATACTCCTTCAGCAAGAAATACAACATCTACGTGGAAGGCCCCGAATACGAGACCACTGCCCTCATCGGCGGGGACTGCGTTCTGACCGACATTGAAGACGTGGCCTACGCCAACTGGCTCTGCGATGAGCTCGGCATTGACACCATCTCGGTTGGGAACGTGATGGCTTTCGCTATAGAATGCTTTGAAAAGGGGATAATAACCAAGGAGGATACTGGCGGGCTTGAACTGCGCTGGGGTGAGCCCAAAGTTGTGTTCACACTGATAGAGAAAATAGCTCGGCGAGAAGGAATTGGCGACCTATTGGCCGAAGGGGTAAAGTATGCTTCCCAGAAGCTTGGCAAGGGCTCCGAGGAATTTGCCATCCACGTAAAGGGCATGGAAGTGAGCGGGTATGAAAGCCACAACGCACCCGCTATGCTCCTTAGCTACATGACTTGCGACGTTGGAGCCCACCACAACCGCTCCTGGGCCATAACCTACGACCTGCAAGTCGGCCGCGACCTGGTTACTCTGGACAAGGCCGAGAGGGTGATTTACCTTCAGCACGTCCGGCCGCTCTTTGACTGCCTTGGGGCCTGCCGGCTCCAGTGGGTAGAACTGAGCATTGACCTTGGCCTGTACCCGCCCATCCTCAAAGCCATAACCGGCATTGACCGCTCCTGGGAAGACTTGCTGAAGATTTCGGAGCGGGTGTGGAACCTGACCCGGATGTACTGGGTGCGAGAGGTAGAGGGCTTCGGAAGGGAGTGGGACTATCCGCCTCCTCGCTTCTACAAGGAGCCCGTCACTTACGGACCCACCAAGGGCAAGCTCATGAGCTGGGGTGACATCCAGAAGCTTCTGGACATGTACTACGAGAAGCGAGGCTGGGACAAGAACGGCATCCCCACTCCTGAGAAGCTTGCGGAGCTTGGGCTTGCGGATATAGTCAAATAACTGGCTTAGCACCTTAACCCCCGCCCCTTTTTCCGACCTAACCCCCTGTCCTGGCGGGGCGGGGGTTTTCCTTTCCCCGCTCCGGGGAATGGCTGGGGAGAGCTTGAAGTGGCTAAAGTAAAGGCGGTAGGGATTCTCAGCCGCTACGCAGGCGATGAAATGGAAGTAGAAGGCGGTAAAAGCGTGGAAGAGCTCCTTGCAAGTTTGGGGATACCTTCGCCGCTGGTGGGAATAGTTTTGGTTAACGGAAGGCAAGTGGAGAAAAGTTACGTAATTGGGGAGAAGGATGAGGTTAAGCTTATCCCTCTCTTAGGCGGTGGTTAAACTTCTTCAGCCCTGTTTATTATCCGCACAATCTTTCCATCTTGCAGCTGGATGATTCGGTCGGCCTCGCGGGCGACGGCTGGATTGTGAGTCGCTACGATGACCGTAATGCCCCGCTCCCGGTTCAGTTGCCGTAGCAGAGAAATAATTTCCATCCCTACTTTGCTATCCAAATTCCCTGTTGGCTCATCAGCAAGGAGGACCTTCGGGGTATTGATAAGAGCCCGGGCGATGGCAACCCGCTGCTGTTCCCCACCGGAGAGTTGCCCTGGCAAGTGGTGCAGCCTATCCCCTAAGCCCATTATCTCCAACAATTCCCGTGCTCGCTCCTCCAGTCGGAACCTCAACCCACGCCGGTATGGGAGCAGAGGGAGCATCACGTTCTCCAATGCAGTTAGCGTCGGCACCAGGTGGAACATTTGGAAGACAAAGCCAATCCGCTCCCGCCGGAAGTCAGCCAAGGCATTGCCCCGTAGCGTCCCTACGTCCACCCCATCCACCACTATCCGCCCGGATGTTGGACGGTCCAGCGTACCAATGAGGTTAAGCAGGGTGGACTTGCCACTGCCGGAAGGACCGGTCACAGCCACGAACTCCCCAGCTGCAATCTCCAAAGTAATCCCATCCAGTGCCCGCACCGGGGCACCTACGGTGTAGATTTTAGTCACATTCTCGGTCACAATCATCCCTACTCCCCCCTCATTGCCTCCGCTGGTGTCACCCTCGCCGCTACCCACGCTGGATAAACCGCTGAGACTAACCCAACTATTCCCGTCACACCCAATCCAAACAACGCCGCCCACAAAAGCCCAACCCTTACACCTTGATACAGAACCAGATAGGCCCCTATCCCTAAAACCACCCCCACCAGCCCGCCCACAAAACCAAGCACCAAACCCTCCATAAGAAACAACTTAGCAACCTCACCCGTCCTCCAACCCAGCGCCTTCAACACCCCTATCTCCCCCCTCCTTTCCACCACCCCAGCCAGAAGCGCATTCCCCATCCCAGCCGCTGCAAGCCCAAACCCAACCCCCACAAGCATCCAGTGATACCCTTCTACCTTCACCAAAATATACTCCCCAAGGAGCGTCCCGGAAAGATACCCCGCCCGGTCCACAACCACCCCAACTAAAACCACTAAAAGCCCCGCACAAAGGGCGGCCGTCATCCCTGCCAAAAGGCTCCTACTCCACCGACGAGCCACCCCCAATAGCACATAACGGATGAAAAGAAGAGCACCCCAGGAGCGCCCCCTCAGCCGCCTCACTGGCCGATGCCGAAGGCCAGACATCTGAAGGAGGGGGATAGGCGGTACCCTCGCTGCCTCTAAGGCGGGATAGAGGCTTCCCAGAAGCGAGAGGGCCGTCACCATAAAAGGTACACCTATTAGCCAGAGAGGGGAAGGAAGGGGTTGGTGAGCCAACCTTAGTGCACCCGCTGCCAATGCTGTCCCCCCAACCCCCGCTCCGACCCCAAGAAGGAAGGTCCGCTTGAGCACCCAGCCCATTAAAGTGGAAGAGCGCCAGCCAAGGGCCTTCTGGAGGGCCAAGACAGGCTGATGGGCCAACAGGTCAGCCCAAGCCATATCGGCGGCAAAAAGCCCTCCGGTGAGGAGGAGGGCAGCAATGAGCAAGAGATGGCCAGACTGGATACGGCGGTGGTAAGATAGGGTGACATTTTTCTGAACCCACTGCTCCTCCACATAGCCAATGCCTGGGACATGGACGAGGATGCGGCGTGGGGAGGAGCCAACCATGATATCCACATCCAAGCCGGTTCTGCGGTGGATTTCAGAGGCTATAGCTTCAATCTTGCGCTGGGCAGCGGGTGTTAGTTTATCAATCCCTCCAACGCGCACACGGATAGCGCTAATGCAGTTGTCGCCACGAAGGGCGCGAGCCGCTTCCAGAGTGGTAAGAATAAGAGGAGGGCTTTGAATATAACCGCAAGGGCTCCTTGTGGGATGAAGGGTACGGGGTGGTTCTACAGGATGCCCATCTTCATCATAACGCAATGTAACTATTGGCGGAAAATAAGTTTCCAGGGGCACACGGTTAACATCTTCTACCTTCAAATCATTAATACCAAAAACACCTTTTAGTGCTATCCGGAACGCATTATTCACTCCAACAGGGCCACTGCACTCCCGATACGTGGGTTCCCCAAAGAAAACGTCCTGAGAATTTGGCCTGATAACCTCTAAGAGCAACCCAGCATAGGGAAATGGAGCAGATGCCTCTTTATAAATAACTGGGGCAGGCAATGCTTCTACAAGAGGAGCCCAAGCAGATTGGCCTTTCTGTAACTCCTCCACAAGAGCCCGAAATAAGGTATTGCTATCTATTTTCTGGACCTTTATTGGCTCTCTTGGTAACGTGTCCAGATATTCTTTCCCCCCTCGCTTCATAATCGCCTCTATATTAGGGGTTTCCGAAGGTAAGACCAAGCGACTTAGGCTGGATTGCAGGGTTATGCTTATATAAGGAGTTGCGTTAATTAGCGCTGGGATTTCAACAGTAGAGGAGATGACTTTATCTCCAAAAGATAGCCCAGGTAGATGTATAATTGGCTCATTCTTAAGATATGCACCGTTTTTCAACGTTTGTTCTAATCCAATCAATAGTGCTTCCTGAACTGGATCAATTCCAGCCATCAAGAAAGAGACATCTACTCCTCCCTTAACTCCCAAGTGAGCAAAAGGGGGGTTTATAATAATTCCTCCAGCATGGCCACTGGAGACCATTCCCGATGGGCCAATATAGAAATAAACGGTCTTTGTGGTGGTATAAACGGAAAATCCATTGTCCACTACTACAGTATCCTCCAATGCATAGACTCCAGGCTCTGACAAAGAGCCTAAGTTTTCAGTCTGAACGAATTGGACAATATAACCTATCATAGCAATTGGAGCGGCCACTTCCACACCAGGTATAGTTTTTATCACCTCATACTGGTCTATAGTAATTCCCCCAGCGATTCCGGAGAGAAAGTTAGCTTCTACAAGGCCATATTTTTCCTCAATGGGTGAACGCGTTCCTGATGGGCGGACAAGGATGTCATATGTAGTCCGCCAGTAGTGGCCCAGTATCTGGTCTACTGTCAATTCTGTAGCCTGTGAAAGGCCAGCAGTAATCACTATCCCACTAGCCACAATCCATAAGCCTATTCCCAATAGTGAGAATTTTCTCCACATTGTTTATGCAGCCATCAATTAATTATTGAACGAAACGATTTTTAACATCAATGTTTGCTAAAACTTCACTTGCCCCCAAATCAGCCGTCAGGCGAGTCATGCCGTAGGACATTCCGGCGAAAGCGCCGATGATAGCATATGAAATGTCCAGGTACAACTCAAAAGGGCTTTCTTCAGCCATGTTGCAATCTCTCAAACATAAGGAGGGTGAGTTCGTAATCGGAGAGTTGGGGGTAGAGGCGGTGCAGCCGGGCCCGTACGTTGTCCAGCCAAAGTATCTGCATCTCTAAGAGTGCCTGGATTCGGCGCCCTGGCGACAAGCGCATCAGCAGGCGAATTTGCTGCTCATCGGCAGGCTCCAGATGTCTCCCGGTTCCCTCTGAGGCCATAAAACACCCCCGCTTCCCTTCCTAAGACGCCCAAGCCAACGCGCCGTTAACGTGTTTGGGGGCTATCCAGCAATTCTATTGTAGTCAGCTCATCGCCCTTGTCAAAATTAACCGGAGTTCGTGCTTTTTGTGGGCTTGCTTTCCTCGCCTTCAAGTTTTATAATGAGAAAGGGGGGAGGAGATGGCTAAAAAGGCGAAGGGGCAAGCCAAAACTTTGAAGCTTTCTTTAATATTCCGGCCCGATGTTCTGGGCACAATTTTTGTCTTGCTCAGCCTTTTCACCCTGTTCAGCCTCCCTCCTTCCCAAAAAGGCACCCTCACAAGCCAGTGGCTAAGGATATTGAGCCTCGCCTTCGGCTGGGGTGTTTTCTTATCCCCAGTAATCATAGGAGCTACCGGGGTCCTGTTACTGCTCTACAAGGCAGCAAAGGTTTCAAAGAAGGAGTTGCTCCGCCTCTTAGCCGGCTGGGCCTTCTTCTTCCTCCTGCTGGCAGTCATCCATTCCCTCTTCGCCTCACCCGACCCCAAAGGTTACGCTGCCAAAGGCAAAGCAGGCGGGTATGTAGGCTTGCTCATCGTTGAAGCGCTAAACACTGCTTTGGGTCCTGTCGGGGCTATCTTGTTCATCCTCCTTTTGCTTGCTGCTTCCTTCTTCGTCGCTCTTGGCCTACCTTTGTCCAAAGTCGTGGAATCGTTAAAGGTGTTCCTCGCCGAAGTTCGTGATACGATTAGGTTCTGGAGGCTGAGGAAGCCAGCTCCTGCCGTCCAGCCCCAGAGGCCGGAAGAGGCCACTTACCTTACCCCAAGGATTATAGGGGAAAAGCAACGCTGGCAACTCCCCCCAATCCATGAAATCCTGGAAGATTACACGGAAAAGGAGATAGAAGAAGCCGAAATACGCCGCAAAGTCCGAATCATTGAAGAAACCCTGGCAGGGTTCGGGATACCGGCTAAGGTGGTTGAAGTTAACCGCGGACCGACTGTAACTCAGTTTGGGGTTGAGCCCGGCTTTGTGGAGAAGAAGGGCCCCGACGGCCGACCGATAAGGGTCAAAGTTAAGGTTTCCAGGATAAAGGCCTTGGCCAACGATTTGGCCCTTGCCCTCTCCGCCGCCCCAATCCGAATTGAGGCCCCCGTCCCCGGCCGTTCCTACGTGGGCATTGAGGTCCCCAATACCGAATTCTCCCTCGTTTCCCTCAAGGGGGTCATGGAATCGGAGGAATTTCGCCACAATGAATCCCGGCTCAAAATCGCCCTTGGGAGGGATGTCTCCGGCCAGCCCGTGGTAGCCGATTTGGCTTCAATGCCCCACTTGCTTATTGCCGGGGCCACCGGCTCCGGTAAAAGCATGTGCATAAACTCCATGGTCACTTGCTTGACTTGCATCAATACCCCTGAAACCCTCCGCCTTATCCTGGTGGACCCCAAACGTGTGGAGTTGGTTCACTTCAACGGCCTCCCCCACTTGGCCCTGCCGGTGATAGTAGACGTAGAAAAGGTCCTGGAAGCATTCCGCTGGACCCTGAACGAGATGGCCAGGCGTTACAGGCTCTTCTCTCAAGAGGGGGCGCGCAATATAGAGGAATACAACCAGAACGCAGCCTCACGAGGCCAGGAAATCCTACCCTACCTTGTGGTAATCGTGGATGAGTTGGCCGATATCATGCTCATGGCCCAGGAAGAAGTGGAAGGGATGATAACGAGGTTGGCTCAGCTGGCAAGGGCCACCGGAATTCACTTGGTCATCGCTACTCAAAGGCCAAGCGTTGATGTAATCACCGGCTTAATAAAGGCCAACTTCCCGGCCCGGATAAGCTTTGCCGTCACCAGCCAAGTGGATTCAAGGGTGGTTTTGGATACAGCCGGGGCCGAGGACCTCTTGGGTAAGGGTGATATGCTCTTCATGCCCCCAGACTCCACCCGGCTAATCCGAATCCAAGGGTGCTACGTTTCCCCGAAGGAGATAAAGCGCTTGGTAGAGTTCTGGAAGGCCCAAGGTCCCAGTGAACCCCTCTTCCCGAGGGTATTGCAGGAGCCTTTACCAATCACTGCACCAACCAGCTATAGGCCACAGGCCGAGGAGGATGACCTTTTGGATGAGGCTGTAAAGCTCCTCCAGGAGCATGGCAAAATATCCATCTCTTTCCTCCAAAGGAAGCTGAGGATAGGCTACAACAGGGCCGCACGGCTCATGGAGCTTATGGAGGAGAAAGGCTTACTGAGCCAAAGGAAGGAGGAAAGTTGACTTCTTCCCCACCGCAGGATAAAATGAAACAAGCCAATTGCAGGAGGTAAGCCCATGGTTCCACCGAAAGCCAATGTGGTCATAATAGGAGCAGGAGTAAATGGCCTCAGCACCGCATACCACCTCGCCCTCAAAGGCGTCAAGGACATCGTAGTCGTGGAAAAAGAGAAGTTCATTGCCGCAGGTTCCACAGGCCTTTCGGCTGGAGGCATCCGCCAGCAGTTTTCCACCGAAGTCAACATAAGGATGGCCATGTACAGTGTGAAAAAGTTTGAAAGGTTCAAAGAAGAAATGGACGAGGACATAAGCTTCCACCAAGTTGGCTACCTCTTCCTGCTCACAGACCCCGAAGATGTGGAGCTTTTCCGGCAGAGCTACAACCTTCAACGCAGCCTCGGCTTAGAGGTGGAATGGCTTGGGCCTGATGAAGTCCGCAAACGCTGGCCCTACATAAACACCGAAGATGTCCTGGCCGCCACCTATTGCCCCACTGACGGCTATGCTGACCCCTACTCTGTGGCCAACGGTTATGCTAAACAAGCCCGCCGCCTCGGCGTCAAAATTGAGCTTGAGACCGAGGTCACCGGAATAAAGGTTGAAGGCGGTAAAGTCAAGGGGGTTGAAACCACTAAAGGCCCGATTGAGGCCCCGATTGTGGTGAACACTGCCGGCCCTTACGCCCGCCTAATCGGCAAGATGATAGGGGTTGATATACCGGTTGACCCCTACCGGCGCCAAGTCTTCATCACCGATGCCTTCCCCGATATACCGCCTGATTGGCCAATGACCATTGACTTCAAGTATCACTGGTACATGCGTAAAGAGGGGCCGGGTTTGCTCATGGGGATGAGCGATATGACCGAGCCCCCAAGCTTCAACATGAACGTAGACTGGAGCTTTATGGAAAAGGTGGTTGAGCACGGAGTAAAACGCATCCCAATCCTGGAGAAAGCCCGGATTATGCGGGGTTGGGCAGGCCTTTACGAGGTCACCCCCGATAGCCAGCCAATCATAGACAAAATCCCGGGGATTGAAGGCTTCTACTGCGCCGTCGGTTTCAGCGGGCACGGTTTCATGCTCTCCCCGGCCACAGGCCTCGTGATGTCCGAACTAATCACCGAAGGCAAGGCCGTAACCTTTGATATCGCGGAATTCCGCTACAACCGGTTCACCGAAGAAATTAAAGGGGAAAAGCACGTGATTTAAGTAGTAACTCCCTTTGGTATGGATGAATGGCTATGCTCACTTTGCAATGCCAACTGCGCTTTGGGTGCCAAAAGGACCAAGAAGCAGTTAGCGAGCTCATGCGCCGCTTCTCTTCGGCAATGCGCTTCGCTTTCAAGCGCCTCCTTGAGGGAAAGGAGGAGAGCGAAGTCCTAAAGGAGCTTTCTTCGCTCTTCAACCTCAACTCCCGCTACGCCTACGGCGCATTGGTAGAGGCTAAGATGACCATTGCCTCCCTGAAGGAGCTGGGCCAGAGCCCAGCAAATGTGGTCTTTGGGGGGAGACGGCTCTTTGAGGAGCTCTCCAGAAAGCACCTTTCCGGGAAGCGAAGGGACAAGCTTCTCAAGAAGTGGAGGGAGAGAAGGCAAGGCTTGCTTTTCGCCGTGGGCCAAAAGCACTCTAAAGGCAACCAAAACCTGAGGCTGGCCTGGGTTGATGGTTGCCTTTTCTTGCGCATTAACGTTGGGGAAAGGAAGTGGGTTTATGCCAAGGTAATCCGCAAAGTGAAACGGGATAGGGACAAGTGGAAGGTGCTTCTGGCCCGCTTGATGAGGGCGGAAGCCACAGGAGATTGGTTCCCCTACACTGTCACCTTGCGCCGAAAGGAAGGCAAGCTCTATGCCTTCATCTCCTTTGATGAAGAGCTACCTCCGGTTTCAATCACCAAAGCTAAAGGTGCAATAGGGCTTGACCTCAATGCCGTTCCGCAGCATGTGGCCTGGGCCGAAAGTTCTTCAGATGGGAATTTGGTCTCCCACGGGGCTGTGCCCATCCCCGACCTTTCCGGGAAGCCTAAGAAAGTGCGAGATTACATTCTCTGGCTTACGGCTTGGCAAGTAGTTCGCCTGGCCAAGGAGAAAGGGAAGGCCATTGCTTTGGAACGCCTTAGGCACATGCCTAAAGGGGAGCG
>Ga0123519_10000780_pt1 | contig 55965 bp, 36 predicted proteins | sample YelNatPaOPRAMG02_FD_87396 | JGI IMG/M metagenome (GOLD analysis project Ga0123519, IMG submission 87396) | Hot spring microbial communities from Yellowstone National Park - Yellowstone National Park OP-RAMG-02 (version 2) | ecosystem: Environmental > Aquatic > Thermal springs > Hot (42-90C) ...
GCTGGAGAACTTGAGGCGGATTGTCGCCTTGGCTGCCTGATTCATTCTGAGAAAGAATGTCCTGATTCCAGGGGATTGGTGCGTCTGTTTGGGCGTTGAGGCGGCTAAATCCACAAATTTCATGCGCCGGATCGTGTCTAAAAGCCTGTGGGCTGCCAAAAATCGACTCCTGCGTCAACACAACTCGTCTCTAAACGGCTTAAAGTATTGTCTATCGCAATGGCCTCATGATTGCATCGCTGTTGACAACTGATCCTTAGGGTGCTAAAATCAGGCGTGCTTGTTCTAATGGGCTTGCGCCGCGCATACCACGTTTGGACCGGATGAATCCTGCCGGCAGGTGAAGATTCAGATCTCCTCGAAGCGTGTCTACACAATGATCCACGCGCCACAATTGACGCGGGCACAGAATGTAAGGGCGGGCGTCATGAATAAATCAGCAGGAAGCATTTGCCGCAAAGCTCGGTCATGGGCCGAAGCATGCTCATTCGCGTGCAAAAGTCCGACCTGCGTACTTCGCTGCCACGATACCGTCAATTTTCTCATCTCACTCATATACTACTCGCTAATGCTCCGCATATACGGATACTGGGCAACAAACTTCCTCAACGATATTCCTCGCGCAAAAGGCACATTTACGAACGTCGCCTGTAACGAACTCATTTCAAATGCCATGCCGATTCGAGCGCTGAGGAGAAAGGAAAGCTCCGGCTTATGAGGATCTGGCTAATTACACCGGGAGAACCGCTGCCAATAGACAGCGGCGCGCAGAGGCTGTTTCGGCATGGGATACTGGCGAACTATCTCCTGGAGCGCGGCCACACGGTTGCGAGATGGGCATCGGCGTTCAATCATTACGAAAAACGGCAGAGGGTGCATGAGGACACGCGCATCGAGGTTTCGCCCGGATATGCGATCTGGCTCCTGCATGCTCCGGAATATGTGAAAAACGTATCGCTGGCGCGCTACAGGCATCTTTGCAGACTCGCTGAAAAATTCGCCTCGATCGCCACGCTGGAAGAAAAGCCGGACATAATCCTCTGCTCGATACCGTCTGTTGAAATTGCGGATGAAGCAGCTTCGTATGCTGAGAATGCCGGTATTCCACTGGTGCTGGACTGCCGGGATATGTGGCCCGATGTGATACTTTTCAAGGCGCCGGGCGTTCTACGCCCGCTCGCAAAGCTCGCGCTCTCGCCGATGAGCAGGAAGCTGAAGAGAGCCTGCTCTATGGCAAAAGCGATCACTGGCCATGCTCCGGCGTTTGTAGACTGGGGATTATCGCATGCTGGGCGGGAACGAACGGGCTTCGACCGCGATTTTCCATTCGGCTATGACCCGAGTGAGCCCAAGCCGGCTCAGAGAGCAGAGGCGGAATCGTTCTGGGATGAGATGGGCATTCGCAGGAGCAGTAATGAATTCACGGTGTGCTACATCGGCGCGATCTCGCAGCACGTTCGCCTGGATAGCGCGCTGGAAGCGGCTCGCGGGCTTAATGGTAAACATCCCGTGCGTTTTGTGTTCTGCGGTGTCGGAGACAAGCTGGAGCGGTATCGTGACCAGAGCAAAAATCTCGAAAATGTGCATTTTACGGGGTGGGTTGCCTCACCGCATATCTGGACGCTGTTACGAAGATCAGATCTGGCGCTATTTGCAATGGCAAACAACCCGAACTATATAACCAATATACCAAATAAGGTCGCGGAATATCTTTCAGCCGGCTTGCCGATAGCGACAACGCTCGGAACCGGAACGCTGCACGATATGTTGCTCGAACACGATTGCGGATTCTGCTACACTGATGATGCCAAAACGCTCGCCGAACGGATCACGCAATTATGCGCCGATGACGCAAGGAAAAAACGATTATCTGAAAACGCCGCGGACCTGTTCGAGTCACGCTTCAGAGCGGACAAAGTTTATGTGGAAATGGTCGAATATCTGCGGGAAATAGCTGAAATCGGTTCGCCGGAGCGCGAGCTTGCATATACTCGCTGAGCTTTAATTATTCAGCAACTGTAAAATACAGGGAGTCTTAGATTGTCTACCAATCAGCCGCTTTCATACAAGCGATCATTAATTGCAAACGCAGCGAGATCGATACTATATCCGGCTCACAAGCTGATGCCCGCGCGGACCTACAATTCGCTCTACAATACCATGCGTTCCGTCTACTGGGCTTGCCAGCGCGTTGCATACAAGGGCAGGGTCATTACCGCCATCGCGGGAGGTAAAAGCGATCATGCCGCCAGGATCCGACTGGTAGATAAGCTGCTGCCATATACAATGGGTGGGCCGCTGGCGCTGGAATCGACGTTCGATGTCGTGGAAAAAGCCGAGCGAGCCTGCGTGGATGGTGCGCTGGTCGAATGTGGAGTGGCGCGAGGCGGATGTTCGGCGATGATGGCTCTAGCCGCGCGGCATTTTGGCAGCGCACGCAAGGTATGGCTGTTCGATTCGTACGAAGGCCTGCCCGAGCCGACGCAGGACGATTTTCGCGGTGACGCCGTGGGGCGAGTGGTGGGACCGCTGTCCGCGGGGATGCTGGTTGGAACGGTCGAACAGGTCAGCGACCTGATGTTCAACATCTGCAAGCTCGACAAGAACGATGTCAACCTGGTAAAAGGCTGGTTCCAGGATACGCTGCCGGTCACCAGAGAAAACATCGGCCCGATTGCGGTGCTGAGGCTCGACGGGGACTGGTATGAGTCGACTAAATGTTGTCTGGAGAACCTCTACGACCAGGTCGCGCCGGGAGGCTATGTAATTATCGATGATTACGCGACCTGCTATGGATGTGAGAAGGCTGTTACCGAGTTTTTAGACGGGCGGAAGATCAAAACAGAGCTTGTCCCTGACGGAAGAGGCGGCGCATGGTTTCGAAAACCGAATCCATAAGCAGAACAACAAACCGAGCTGACGAAATAGCAAAAAGAGCATTCGATGCAGCCGCATCGGTAATCGGGCTGATTGTGCTCTCGCCGCTGTTCATAATACTTGCGGTTGTTGTGAAGTCGACATCCGAAGGGCCTGTTTTCTACCGGCCGGAGCGCACCGGGCGCTACGGTGTGCCGTTTCGGATTTGGAAATATCGAACGATGGTCGTAGATGCCGACAAGATCGGAGGCGGATCGACAGCTAAGGACGATCCGCGCATCACGCGGGTTGGAGGCTTCCTCCGCAAATACAAGCTCGATGAGCTGCCTCAGCTCTTAAATGTGTTGGCGGGAGAAATGAGCCTGGTCGGACCACGGCCCGAGCTGCCGCAGTATACAGCGCTTTACGATGGAGAGGAAAAATTGATCCTCTCAGTAAGACCGGGCATAACCGACTACGCATCGATTGAATTTTCGGACCTGGCTGAAGTATTGGGAAGCAAAAACGCGGATCAGGTATATGAAACCGATGTGCTTTGGAAGAAGAACCAGATGCGGCTTAAATACGTCCGCGAACGATCGTTCAGCCGCGATCTCGGCTTGATCTTCAGGACGCTCGCCCGAATAGCACGCAAATATTGACTTTCGCATAATGATGTGACGTACTGGCGAGTCGGATCAAGCACGAAGCCTTCTGCCAAGTTGTCACTACATTACCTGAAACTCAGTAGATAAGGAAATCGATGAAATACACAAGACTTGGCAATACGGAACTGACGGTCTCGCGGCTTGTCCTTGGCTGCGAACAGCTCGGTGGTACCGATTGGGGCGCTTACGATAAAGAATCAGTAAAGGCAGCCGTCAATTGCGCGGTCGATATGGGGGTGACCACGTTCGATGTTGCCGATGTATATGGTCTCGGGCATGCTGAGGAAATTCTAGCTGAATCGCTCGGTCCGCGCCGGAAGGACATGGTCATAGTCACAAAATTCGGTGTCAACTGGCGCGGGGACGATCGAGGAGGAAGAGCACGCACTTTCCTCGATGCCACACCCAAACACGTCAGAGAAGCTCTCGAAGCCAGCCTGCGCAGGCTCAAGCTTGATTGTATTCCGCTTTATCTGGTCCATTGGCCTGACCCAGCGACACCTGTTGAAGACACAATCGCCGCTTTAACCGATTGCCGGGATAAAGGCCTGATACGATACTTCGGGGTCTCAAATTTCGCCACTGGCCTTGTGCGAGAAGCAGGCGCCGCGGGCGATATTTCAGCGCTCGAACTGCAGTATAACCTTCTGGACCGGCGGCCCGATGAAAGTCAACTGGATTATGCGAGCAAATCCGGGCTTGGTGTGCTGGCTTACGGGGTGCTTGCGCAGGGGATGCTGACCGGAAAATATGGCCCCGACGCAGTTTTCGGCTCCGACGACCGCAGGCACAGGCTGCCACATTTTTCGCCGGAAAACCGTGAGAAAATATCCGGCCTTCTCAGCCGGCTTCGCGACATGAGCGAGCAATATGGAAAATCACAGGCTCAAATAGCTATCAACTGGGTGCTGGGCAACTCTACGATCACTGGTGCGATTGTCGGATCGAAGACCGTTCAGCAGGTGACCGATAACGTAGGAGCTCTGGACTGGGTCATGCCTGCTGAGGACTATGCATGGCTTAGCGATAGCTGCACGGAGGCGCGTTTAATTGCTTGATACGGAACAACTGGCCTTAAATATACGTCGTCATACTGTACAGATGACGAACAGAGGCGGGAGTTCGCACATAGGATCCTGTCTCTCGATTGCCGATCTGCTGGCGGTCCTTTATACGGATATTCTTCGCATAAGTCCCGAAAGTCGCACCGACCCGCTTCGTGACAGGTTCATACTCAGCAAGGGGCATGCGGGAGCTGCAATCTACGCCGTCCTTGCCGAGCGAGGATTCCTGCCGATGGAGAAACTGTTGACTCATTACCAGGACGGCTCCGATCTCAGCGGACATGTCTCGCACAAGGGCATTCCGGGGGTCGAGCTTTCCACGGGATCGCTGGGACATGGGCTGCCGGTCGGAGTTGGGATGGCGCTGGGCGCGAAGATGGATATGAAGCCGTTTCGTGTATTCGTGATGCTCAGCGACGGTGATTGCGATGAAGGCTCGACCTGGGAGGCGGCAATGTTCGCCTCGCACCATAAGCTGAGCAATCTGGTCGCAATCGTGGATTATAACAAGATTCAGAGCATGGATTCGGTCTCCAAAACGCTGGAATTGGAACCATTTGCGGATAAGTGGCGCAGTTTTGGCTGGTCGGTGAGAGAAATTGATGGGCACGATCATAAGCAGATCCGATCAGTGCTGATCGATATCCCTGCGGAACCCTCCAGACCGACGTGTGTTATAGCCCACACCGTCAAAGGGAAAGGCGTTTCATTTATGGAGAACTCGGTATTGTGGCACTACCGCACCCCTCAAGGCGAGGAATATGAGGCGGCGATGAGGGAACTGGGGGTGATCGAATGAGAGATTCATTCGTTCGCATGCTCACCGAGATGGCTGCCGAAAATCAGGATATTTGCCTTATTACTGGAGACCTTGGGTTTGGTGTATTCACGAACTTCAAAGAGCGCTTCCCATACCAGTATATAAACGCCGGAGTAGCGGAGCAGAATATGCTCGGCATTGCCACAGGACTCGCTCTGACCGGCAAAACGATATTCGCGTATTCAATCGGGAATTTCCCGACCCTCAGATGCCTGGAGCAAATCCGTAATGACGCATGCTACCACGATGCAAACGTAAAGATCGTCACGGTCGGTGGAGGCTTCAGCTACGGTTCGCTCGGTATTTCCCACCACGCTACCGAAGACATCAGCATTATGCGTTCATTACCTAACATAACCGTTGTATGTCCTGGTGATAGATGGGAAGCGGCACGGGCAACGGCTGCGTTAGCCCAGTTGCCGGGAACGTGCTACCTCAGGCTCGATAAGTCCTACGCGCCCGACACCAATGAAAGCAATGAAGTATTTAATGTAGGTAAGGCAAGAAAGATCGTCGAAGGTTCGGATGCCACGCTGATCGCAACCGGAGGAATCCTCAGCGAAGCGTTGATTGCGGCTGAGGAGCTCCGAAATCGTGAAATTAAGTGCCGCGTCATCAGCATGCATACAATCAAACCTCTGGATGAAGCCGCACTGCACGCCGCATGCCACGAAACCGCCGGGATCATCACAATTGAGGAAAACACCATCGACGGAGGTTTGGGCTCGGCTGTAGCTGAAACCTGTCTCGAAAACGGCGAAAGACCGGGCTTTTTCCACAGAATCGGCCTTCGAGCGGGGTTCTCGTGCATAGTAGGCTCGCAAGCCTATCTTAGAAAGCAATACGGCATGGATGCGGCATCGATCGCAAGCACCGTGGAGACACACCTTTCCAACCACTCTCGTATGGAGGTAATGAATTGAGAAGATCGCTCGGAACCCGCGTTCTATCCTGCATCGGAACAGCCGCAATGCTCCTTACCTTTACAGGAAGCTGCTCCGCGACAAAGCCTCCCGCGGAGCAGTATGTAAATATCGCTCCTCTACCTGGCGCGGGAGTTGCCCTGAGCAGCGAAGGCAAGCCTGACGGACAGGGAGCGATGCAGATCAATATTCCGATTGCTTACACTCCCGGCTCAGGCTATGCGGAAGCCAGCGCTTATGTGGGGCAGTGGATCGGTAACCAGATGACAGGGGAATGGCACAACGGCTCGGGAGTGTTTGCGATGGGTTTTGGCAACTGGCCGAGAGTTTATGCTTCGGGCATGGCGGTCAGCCACCTGTTAAATGATAGCAAGGCTCTCAGCGGGCAGATACAATTGACAAAAGAAACCTCGAGGACCCCCGCTTTTGCGATCGGCGCGCAGGACATATTAAATAAAGAACACGGCCAATCAGAAACGGCGAATACAGGCGCCAGCTATTATGCGGTAGCTACTAAAGGGTTCGATGCCGGAAATAGAAAGCTTTACGCTTCATTAGGCTTCGGGGCAGCGCGATTCCTTGACAGACCGTTCGGCGGTATATCGCTCCCGATCAACAACAGGCTGACCTTCGCAACGGAATACGATGGCTTTCAGATAAATAACGCCATCGCCTGGAGACCTACGGGCAGATTTTCCAGTGTGACTGTAATGGCGGGTTATAACAGCGAGGTAGGGCCGATGGCGGGCATCCACTTCACCGGCAAGCTCAGCAGCTTTTGGGCGCTTCCGGCGACGCTGCTGCTGAAGCATTAGGTTTATGGGTCAGACATCCGAGCACACCGACTCGAGCGGCTCATCTTCACGCGCAGGCTGCTGCCTGGACGATCTCATCCCCGCGACATCATCGATTGTTATACAGCGGGTGATCAGGCACGCGCAGGTGTAAATAAGGGAGTATGAAACAAGAATTGCAAGCAGCCGGAACGCCCCAGGGTGCAGCGTTCTAAAAACAGTGTATGCCGCGATTGATGCCACGGCGGCAGCAATCGCCGCTTTCGGCAGATACAGCATATCGGACACCCGCCCACGAAGCGGGCTCGTGATAGGCTGATACAACACAAACATCGCAGCCCAACCGATCACCGCAGCCCATGCGGCTCCGAATGCGCCCCATTTCGGCGTAAGCAGAACACATGCCACCACAGTCACTGCCGCCGATATCGCCTGCACAATCAGCCTCTCCTTGAGCTTCCGCATCGCCTCCGCAAGCATCGAATAGGGAAATGACGCAAAATTGAGCACCATGGAGAACGCGAGGATCTGGCTGACCCAAATAGACTGGCTAAAATCACCCCTGAGCAGCAGTCTGATTATATCACAGGCACACCAAAAGATCAGTCCCGCGACCAGGAACGCGAACACGACAATGATCCGGTGTATTCTCAAAAACCATGAGGTTAATTGAGAATCCGTCTTCGCCGCATGAAACCTCGGCAAAAAGACGGTTTGGAGCGCGCTCGGTACTATCGCGGCGGCATTAGCGAGCCGGAACGCCGCCGCGAACTCACCCACAGCCGCAAGCGCGCCCAGTCGCTCCAATATGATCTGCGGCGCTCCTGCTCTTGCAAGAGACACAAGCTGATTGGCGCAGAAGGTCAAGCCCGCGATCAGGTTCCTCCGCAGCAGCCCAAAATCCAGCGAGGGGCAGATCTTCGCAAGCGCCAGGCACAGCATAGCTATACACATCGCCACGTTACAGGCAAGATGCAGCCAGGAGGCGGCCTGCAGGCTCCATTTCATGTGCATAACGGCCGCAACAGCGCCCAGGAAAGCTATCTTGCCAAGCAGCAGCAGAAGCCAGGGCAGTCTTATCTGCTGCATCACCCGGAATGTGGACGAAAGAAGCGGGTCGGCTATCGAATTTATGCACAGGCTCGCAGTAATGATCGTAACCACGCCCACGGTCACGGCAGGCACACCCACGAGGTTCATTACAACATAAGTTCCGGTAATGCACAGTGCCGACAGAGTGGTCATTACGAGAAGAGAATTGCCAAGTTCAGGGCCGAGCGTTTTTTCATCTCGTGAGCAGTTCATGACCACTACGCATTCGAACCCCAGGCTCGCGGCTTGCGCGGGAATAGCTCCGAATGCCAGAGCATAGGAGAAGATACCAAACAACGATGGACCGAGGTAGTTGGCGAATAGCAGAAATGTGGCTATGTTCGTCAGGACCGAGATGACATTGACCAGCAGCACCCAGCTCGTATCAAGAAATCCTTTTGAAATCCGGCTGCTAATCACCGGTGTCCTCCATAACGGCAACCCGGTCGGCGATCATCGCCAGGATCGCGCATATAAAGGCGCTCTTCCCGGACCAACCGAGATTAATCATGCCGGAAGGTGCAAATGCCAGATAAGTGAACGCTATCACCGGCGCATAATAGCCCAGGGATGAATCGACGTGCGGAGCGCCGAGCCGCAGCCGCGCGGTGATGCGCAGCAGCGCGCGAACAGGCTTTAGCCATATATACAAGAGGAGTCCCAATCCAATAAGACCGTATTTGAATAATACATGCACGAACATCACATGGAGACGCGTAAATTTGCCCGAATTCCACTCTTCGTCGCTGAAGGCATCGGCAAGGTATTTCGTCCCGCGCAGGCTGCTGGGAAACGGCATATAATCATCCGTATACCAGCTTCCGTAGCCCATTCCCCAAACGAGCGATTTGGTCACAATCAGCTTGTGGAGTGCATTTATCGAGGTCAGCGGGCGAACCGGATCGGCTGTGAGTGGATTGTTGTAAACATCGCTAAACCTCGCTCCCGCCACACCGAGTATGTTCGAGTTAAATGCATTGAGCGCCAGCGGTATACCGATTAGCGCGACAGCAATCAGTACCGCAAACCTGGTATTGAGGCGCCGGAGCCAGCATAAAAGTGCCAGGATTGCAATAGAGGTGAGAGCGGTGCCGACCCATATCGTCCTGGACATATAGACCGCTGTAAGAGTGAGCGATAATACAGCCAGCATTGCCGCAAACACCCATTTACGATATACCGCCGCCAGCAGCACAGCCAGGGCGAAAAAGAGCGTGATCAACGGCTTTCCGGAATCGAGGCTGACACGGTTGACTCCGCCGAAATCGATCATCTGAAAACCGGAGATCAGATACAACACATCAACCGCAAACCGGGCCAGCCACACCGCGATTATGAAGCGGCACAGCGCCTGCAAATTATCAGGGTAAGCGCGCAGGTAGCTGCGGATCAATATGCAGCCCGCAATCAAGAAGAGAGGCAGGCGGATATCGGATATCCATGCGGAAATTGGGCTGGTAAAGTTTCCGTAAAGGACCGATATTACCCCAAGTAATGTAAAATAAGCAGCCAGCAGACGTTCCTGCTTCCCTGCGCGCTGCACAGGCAGCCTGACAAGCGCCACGATGATAAGTCCGATAACCACCATCGAAGGATTAATAGGACCGAGCTTGATTATCCAGAGGCTCGGGACGATAACCACCCCATTCAACGCCTGTTGAGTACTTGACTGAAGATTATCCTGGCCTGCAAGCAGGAGCAGAATAAGCGGGTAGATGATTCGGCTCGGCGAGACCATAAAGACGTACATAACCAGAGCGCCCATCACAGCTAAACCGAGGACAAACAGCGGCGAATCGCTGCGAAAGTCCATAGCGATTATGGCAAGCATGAGCAAAGGCACGCTCGCCGTGATCTTATCGACCTGCCAAAACGAACGGCCAGTTGTGGCCGCCTGCCCACCATCGCCGGTCCCAGGTTGTAGAATATTTTCGTCGCTCATCTATTGCTCTAAATTACGTGTGAGCGCGGTCTCGAACACGCTCCGTATCTGTTCAATGCCGCAGGATTGCCTCACCAATTCCATACTCCGTTGAAATTTCGTAAAATCAGATTCCACATCGGCAGCCAGAAACCGCACAGCCCAGTTATTATCATCGAAGTCAACAAGATAGCCCAAATCGCCGAATCGTTCAGCGAATTCGACATGCGGCTCGATTGCTCTTGCGATGATCGGAGTCCCGCACGCAATAGCATCGCAGAATAAGCCGCTGAGCCTGCCCTCGAATGCACGGTTGTGAGTGATGATGACGAACATCGACCTGCTGATGCGGTCGTAGAATTCATCATCGCTGAGGTATCCGCTGACAATCTCAACATTGTCCTGCGATTCAAGAAACGTCCTGTTGCACTCCGTAATTTCACGTAAACCGCAGAAAACATATCGATATTGCTTCCGCGTATCTGCTTTAATCAGGTCGATGACTGGATCCATCGTCTTGTGCGCCATTTCCGGTCCCATGAAAAACACCGTTGGTTTGCGTTCATCAAGCCCTCGGACAGATCCTCGCGCAAGCATCTTATGAAACGGCACGACTACGAGCTTCGAGGGGTCGATATCACCGATCATCTTATTCAAGAACTGCACCTCGAACCGGCAGTGCAGAAATATCGTCGAAGCTCTCCAGGTTATTAATCTCCAAATCAGCTTAGCAAAACGCGGGTGCCGCTCGAAACGATCGAGACCGAGATTATTGGTGACGATCAAATCGATTTTAACGGTCGGGTGAAGGAGCATGAAGACGATCGTCGAGATCTCTTCGAACGACTGGAACACGATGCGGTTGAAGCCCCGGCTGCGCAGGCGGAACATGCACCGGATATAATCCAGTCGAAGAGAGCCCGAGGATTTCGCAGGTTCCAGAGGAGCGCACTTAACCCTCAGCCGTTCGCGGATCCTCGCAATGCTCTCGGGCGAACTCCTTACTTCGAAGCGGTCGGTAATGGGGCTGAGACATTCCGCCAGAAACAGATCATCATCCAGTAAATGCCCTTTATCTCGAGCAAGCGGGTCGACAAGGAGAAGGGACTCGATGCGCTTAGCGTCAGACATCCGGCGCTACCAGCGTCTTTCCAAGGGTTGAGGATGGAGCTTATTGATCCAGGTAACTACCTCATCGGCATCGCTGACGCGATAGACGCGCGCGTCCGGGTAGGTTTTGGATAGATAAACCTCCAACTCCTGGGCAAACGGACCTGAACCGATTATGAACACATTCCGCATAAAAGACCATCAATAGAGCGAGATAAGCCTGCCAATTTTAGATTCCTGCTCAGCCAGCACAGTGTCGCTGTCCACCATCATCTTGACCAGCCCCTCAAAATCGACCTTAGGCTTCCATCCCAGCTCTGTTCTCGCCTTGGAAGAATCTCCCCGCAAGCAGACGACGTCCAGCGGTCTTTCGTATTGAGTGGCGCTAACGACAAAATCTTTCCAATCAAGACCCGCGTGCGCGAAGGCTATCTCGCAGAACTCCCGGACCGAATGCGTCTCGCCGGTGGCAATGACGTAATCGTCAGCTTTCTCCTGCTGGAGCATCATCCACATAGCTTCCACGTAGTCAGCAGCATAGCCCCAGTCCCTTTTCGCATCGAGATTGCCTAGCACGAGCTTGTCCTGAATGCCGAACTTAATTCTTCCTACCGCGCGGGATATCTTGCGTGTCACGAAGCGCTCGCCGCGCATCGGCGACTCATGATTGAATAGAATCCCATTGGTAGCATGCATTCCGAAAGCTTCTCTATAATTAACCACCTGATGGAAGCTGAAGACCTTGGAGCAGGCATAAGGACTGCAGGGGTGGAATGGAGTAGCCTCAGATTGCGGAGCCGGAGCATTACCATACATTTCACTGCTGGATGCCTGGTAAAAGCGTATGCTCTTATCGACCGATCTTATAGCTTCCAGCAGGTTGATTGTCCCGGCGACATTACCTACGACCGTATTAACCGGATCTTCGAACGAGACAGCCACATGGCTCTGTGCGCCCAGGTTGTAAACCTCGTCGGGCTGCACTTCCCGGATGATGTGCGCGAGCCGGAGCCCGTCAGCAATGTCGCAGTAGTGAGCAAAGAACTTCACCGTGTGGACGGACGGGTCGTTGTAGATATCATCGATTCGCGCGGTCGAGAAGGTGCTGCTTGGTCTTTTGATTGCGTGTACTTCGTAGCCTTTAGAAAGAAGAAAACGGGCTAGATATGCACCATCTTGCCCGGTCACGCCGGTTATCAGCGCTCGTGGCATTACATTTCTCCTGGCCGCGGAAGCAATCTTACGCCTCCGCTAGATCAAGTATGCTCGATAATTCTACTGCTGAGCTGGTTCAGTGTCAACTGGACTCTCGCAGCATGTGACAATCCCGGCAATTCTCAGACATTACTTTTCATCAAGCAGTGTTCGAGCTAATTGCCAAAGTTCCTGGAAAGTGTCGTGATGGATTTCATTCCCAATATCCGCTAGAGCACTGGCAGGAGCTATTGTGAAGTCTTCACCATGACTGGCCAAATAAGCTCCGGAATAGGGAGGATACCAGAATGCGCGTGCGCGTTTATCTAATTCATCCGGTGGGCAGTCGTCAGGAACAGCCTGGAGCGATGCAACTTCCACACGCGATACATAAGTCTGTAAGGGCCGCGTATCAAGCTCGATGCTTTCACCATTCATAATTCGCCGGCACACATCATGAAATAGTATCAGCATCTCAGGCTGGGATTTTCGCTCCAGCGATAGCGATGTTTCTCTAGAGGGATCAATAGGGAAATCGCGTCGCCCAATGATTGCTCCTTCGTCAAAATTTTCAGTCATAATATGGCAGGAAACACCGTAGGATTTATAATCAGCAAGGATTGCGTGGATATATACCCCCCAGCCGCCGAGTTCGGGAAGGGGCGCGGAGTGGAAATTAATGGCGGCGGTTTTGGGGAAACGAAGCGTTTCAGGCAGCACCCTTTGGGAGTAGAGATACGATATAAGAAAATCAGGTCTTTCGATTGATTGCGCCTGTATCTCTTTCAGCAGTTCTCGCTGCGTGAACACCTTTAAATCGAGTTCGGCAGCCACATCCTTTACATGCGGCCGCGGCATCCAGTCCGGATCGCTCCTGTCCGGGACAACCACACACGTTATATCCCATCCTAAATTGAGCAGCATACGAAGGGCAGCCGCCCCTGCGGGTTTCCTCCCGAAAAATGCAACTTTTGGAGTTTTACCTTCCGATACCCAACACATCGATTGGTTCATTGTATTCACTCGCTATATATTATGCGCATCCGGCAGTCAGTATGTGGTTTAGGCGATCACTAGACTCATCAAGGTTCAACAACAGATCACGAATTGGCTGCGCGATGGCTATACCGCTCGCATTAGAAAGAGCTTCGGGAGTAATACTATCTAAAAACTCCTCGGCAAATCCCGGTTTACGTGGATCAACAACGAACCCGCTGCCAATCGCCTGCACACGTTCCGCCAGGCTCGTATCGGCAGCCACGAGAAGAGGCACGCCGAAATAAAGCGACTCGAACAGCTTATTAGGAATCGCCAGGCGCACATTGGTGATTGTATTATCGTAGACTGCGCAGCTCAGGTCGATGTTCTCATAAATTTCCCGGCGCTGATCCGACGAAAACCCACCGTGGTAGTATACGTTTTCGTATTTCCGCGCGAGCTCTTTTATCAATTCTACGTCCTGGCCCACGCCGTGGATGTGGAACTCGAACCTGTCGCTTCGCTTGCCCACAGCCTCGATTAACGGCGCCCACCGATCTGCATACCGCACCAATCCAACATAAGCCACGCGTATCGGCAGCCTGGGTGACCGCTGCCCCGGTCTGCTGCCTGTTTCCCAATCGGACGGCAGCCGTGGTTCTATAATGATCGCTTTCCGGCTCGTACCCGGGCAAAGCGGCTCATAATACCGCAGGAGAAACCCTTCCGCGGTAAAAACAAGCGCATTTGCACGAGTTGCGATCCGCTTATCGAGCAGGCGAACCAACTTCGATAAGAGGCTCCGGCTCTCAAGCGTGTTTCTCAGGTCAACGATCTCGTAGACAAATTTCGTCTCTCGCCTGCAGAGCCTGGCGCCGATCAATCCGCAGTCCTGCATCGAAGAATATACAAGATCGGCAGGTTGCTCGCGCCGGCTCTCCAGTCGCTTTACAAGATTCGCTGCAGCGAAGATGCGGGGAAGCCTCTGTAAATAGCGCCGGCTGCGTACCTTACCGAGCGAAACCATCTCGATTTCTTTTGTAAAACCGGTCCAGTTCCAGTTCTCGCGCTCAAATGCATAGAGCGTAAATTCGCTATAGCCCAGCCGGCGCAGGATTTCGACCGTCCTGCTGGCTGATACATGCGAGCTATCCGAGTAGATCAGAACTGCCCGTTTGCCGCTCAACCCCGTATCACCTCGGTAAGCCGGTCGCAGATATAATCCACATCCTCAGCCGAGAGCGAGGGATGGAACGGCAGGCAGATGATGCGACTGCTTACATCTTCCGCTACAGGCTGTGAGGTGCTCTTATACGCGGGCATTACGCTGAACGGATAGAACCCGGGACGGACCTCGATGCCGAAATCCTCCAGCCGCTGCATAACTTCATCGCGCTCGACATGAATAAGCTCACGATCAAGAATTACCCCCAGCGCCCACACAGCAGGCTGCACCTTATCGTAGAACCGCTGCAAACGCGCTCCCTTAATCCTCGAAAGCCGCTCGTAATAGTGTTCATAAAGCCCTGCACGCGCTTCCAATACAGTATCGAGCCGTTCCAATTGCGCGCACCCGATAGCCGCCTGCAGGTTCGTCATTCGGAAGTTATATCCGACGCAATCGTGCCAGTATTTCGTGCCTTTGCGCATGCCATGGTCGCGCAGGAGCCTCATTTTATCAGCCAGAGCTTGATTATCGGTGGTAACCATTCCACCTTCGCCGGTGGTGATGGTCTTGGTCGCGTGGAAACTATAGCAGCCGACATCACCGATGCTGCCGGCGTAAGAATCACCCCACTTCGAAAAAGCGGCTTCCGCCGTATCTTCAATCACAGCCAGGCCGCACTCATCGGCGAGCGCGCATATCTCGTCCATAGCGCATATATTACCGTAGGTATGCACCGGCAGGATCACTTTGGTTGCGGAGGTGATTGCTTTTCTAGCGCAGCGCGGGTCCAGGCACCATGTGTCGGGGTCGACATCAGCGAACACAGGTGTTGCGCCGCAGTGAATAACCGTATTGCCGGCAGCTACAAACGCGAACCCCGGCACGATAACCTCATCTCCCGGTCCAATTCCCAGAGCGAGCAGGCCCAGTTGCAGAGCCGTTGTCCCATTAGAGACAGCAATCGCATGCTCTCGCCCCATAATCCGCGCAAAGGTCTCTTCCAGCTTATTTACGTAAGGTCCGCCGGAAATCCATGTGGAATCCAGAGCATCCAGGAGATATTCGCGCTCATTGCCCCCAAAGCTCGGGCTTGCCCACGATATTTTTTTATATGCCGGCTCGCTATTATTATCCATCTGCTTGATTGATCCTTAATCGTCAGGTGAAGCCGATATTCTCGGTACCGGGCACGGTATGATGAAGCGCCCGCCCCTGCTCAGGAACTGGCTCTCGCGGCTGTAGAATTCAGACATAAAATGCCAGGGCAGCACGAGGAAATAATCCGGCTTTTTTTCGCGCGCATCTTGCTCTGAGATAATCGGAATGTTCGTGCCCGGAGTCCGGCAGCCCAGCTTCGCGGGGTTTCGATCAGCAATTGCATCCATCAGCCGCGTATCGATCCCACAATACTGCAGGGTAACGTTGCCCTTGGTCGATGCGCCGTAGCCGAGTGTAACTTTACCGTCCGATTTTGCTTTCTCGAGGATTTGCCTCAGGTTCAGCGAGATATCGTTCACTCTGCCGGCGAACTTCATCAGCGCCCTGCTCGTATCCAGGCCCATTTCCGATTCCGACCGGGCAATTGCTGATAGCTTATCTTCATTGGGGCGCCGAGATGATTCAGTGTGAGTGATATAAACCCTGAAACTGCCGCCGTTAGCGGAGTTGAACTCCACATCCAATACTTTCAGGCCGGCGGCTGCAAGTATCCAGCAAATCTGCTTGAGGGCATAATATTCGAGGTGCTCATGGCAGATCGTATCGAAGGAGTTCATCCGCAGCATTTCGGGCATGTAGCTCTGCTCCATCACCCATACGCCCTCCGGATGGAGTACCCGCTTCACATCTCGCGCGAATCCGACGGGATCGTCGAGATCGTAGAACATAGCGATCGATGTGATTACCTTGGGCTTGCAGCCTCCCGATATAAGCGCTTCGGCGGCATCGGCGCTGAAGTAATCTTCGATCAGCCGGATATCATCGGTGTAGTACTGCTTGAACTGCGTGCCGGTGGGATCGATCCCGGTTTTTTTGATACCGGAAGCAGCGTAAGATTTGAGCAGGGTAGCATCGTTACTGCCGATATCCAAGACCGAATCGCCGGGTTGTAACCCGGCCATAACTTCAGCCCTGTGCGCCAGATCAGAGAGATGAGACCGCATGCTCTGATTGATCCCTGATCTATAACCGTATTTGTTTCCGGAATACATATCGTCGCGAGAGACGGTGTGCAGGAGCTGAACAAGACCACACGCGTGGTTATCACCTTCACCCTTGCACTTCACAAGAACCAGGGGAGCAGCCGGCGGATCCGGTTCATCCGCCGTGGGGAACACACCCGTAAGCGCCATTTCTCCCAGGTCAAGCACGGTTTCGAGGTTAGTATTGCCACATACGCGGCACTTGCGGATCTGCTCAACGATCATGTCGGGTTTCCTTATACGTGGAGATGGGACGATTTTGTGGAGTCTTCCAGCACGGACCTGCTCGCCGCCCTGCGGAGCATTTCTTGCCTCCCGCGCGACGATTTGATATTGACTATGCTCACCGCGAGGACAAACCCTACCACCCCACCGATACCGGCGTTCACCAGTTTGCGAGGAGACACGGGCCTCTTCAGACCCTCCGCTCTATCCACTATCTGATAATCGGTGTCCTCACCCTGTTGGGTGACACGGGCCATCTGATACTGCTGGTTCAAATATTCGTATGTCTTGGATAAAACAGCCAATCTCCGCTGAATCCTGGCATATTTAGCCGCTATCTCAGGCAATCGACCAAGTTTCTTAGTAAGCTGCATTTTTCTATCCAGCAGATATTTCCTGCTCGATTCCAGCGCCCGCCGTTCCACTTCCTTGTTCGCCAGCGAGCTCAAATCTCCACCATTGCGAAGATCGCTGTCTATCTGTTCGAGCTGAATCTCATTCTCGACCAGCGAAGCTTCGAGGCCGCGCAGCTCATCGATCATTGCCTTGGTCCCGTAATCCACCGATGCGATGTCGTTCTTTTCGAGGAACCTGCGCAGTTCGTCCTCAGCCTCCCGCAGATCTCTGTTAGTTTCAGCGATTTTAGCGGATGTAAAACCGGCTTTCTTTCGTGATGCGGTAACGACCAGCTTATCCAATGCATCGATCGCGCAATTGGCGATGCGCTCAGCCAGCCGCGGGCTCCCGGCTCTGACCGAGATAACCAGCGAGCCTGATTTATTATCGATGACGTGCAAATTATCCTGGAAGCGGATCACGGCTTTTTGCCGGGTGAGGTGATCTCCTCTGGTAAAGAGAGGATCGTTCATTAAGTGGAGCTTATCGATCACCCTGTCAGCCAGAGCTCTGCTCTGCAGGAGCGTGACGAAATAGCTGGAGTTCGTATCGTGCGTCGCGATCGGTATGGGCAGATCGCCTAGCGCCTTGCTGAGGCCCGAGTTGGATTGAACGAACAGCGTCGCATTCGCTTCGTATACGGGCCGCAGGAAGAAGCTGACGCCAAAAGCCAGGATCGCTCCCACTATCGACAGCAGGAGCAGGAACTTCCATGCGGCGATAAGCGGGAGAAAAGTCTCCTGCAGGTCGATCTCTTCATCCATCCTTTTAAGAGTGCTGTCCAATTGCTGACTTCCGCTAATTACAGCTCCGACCGCAGCGCCCGCCGTATCAGAGACACCAAAGGTCTCCACGGCAGGCAATGCAATCCCGCTTGAAACGAAGTAACGCTATTATACTTGGGCTTGTAAAACAGTGTCAACTCGCATGATTGCCTCCTACCTGGTTGACACAACCACACCCGAACAATACAATGGTCGCAATTCACTCAGCTCAAACGCTATATGTCAGGGAGTAGACACGTTATGTGGCATCCTTTGTATGCTGTTGCCGCGGTTGCCTTATTGATGATAGTCAATACCGCATCGGCAGAACCGGTCGATTCTATCAAAGATCTTAAAGCCGCTAATTGGAACCTCAGTTTCACCGCCGAAGATGGTTTTTGTCTTGACTACAATGGAGTGAACCTTATCCGCAGCTCCACGCTGGTTATCCATAACGGACAATACACATCCCAATACTTCAACTACACCAATAAAGACAACCATATCACCGTTCAGGACATCCCCGGCGGAAAAATGGTGATCATCGAACACCATTCCAAGACTTTCACCGGCACCCATAAAATCACTCTGCTGCCGAACAAAGCCGCGTTCCAGTTCGGTTATGGAATGCCGGCTGATATAAGCAATGGGAGAATGGACTATTGCTTCGGATATATGTCGGCGCAGCCGTTCATGGGAAGGCACTACTCCGCGACCGGCGCCAAAGGCGAGAAATCAGGCATTATCCCTATCATCTTCCAAAAAGCCGACGAGAACTTTGCGCCTTACCTGTATAAAGATATCACCTTCGACAGCACCCTGGGCAAGCTGAACATTCATGTGGACGGCGACCTGGACGGGCAGGAATTGCTGGACTTCCGCAACGGCGGGATCGCGCGCGCTCGCAGGACTCCTATCCTCTGGTCCGGGATTTTCGGCAAGCCAATGGAGGGTGGAAAGCGATATTCACAAACCATCACAATCACCATCGAACCCGCTGCCCCAAAAGAGCTGCCGATGAGAGCATCCAACGGCGGAGCTGTGGAGATCTCCAATGCGAAGAAAGTGCAGGAGCCCGCGGACGGCGACGCGCTGATCATCCCCGAGCCCAAGGAGATCAAACTCCTCGATAATAACTTCGAGCTGAACGCTGCCACGCAAATCGTAGTCGCGGACGGTGCAAACGAACGCGACTTCTCAGGCGCGCTCCAATTTGCTTCGGAAGTGCGCTCCATCTGCAACCTGGACCTTAAAATCGTAAGGGAGAGCCAGGTCGCGAGTGAAAAGAACCTGATCCTGGTAGGAGAGCTCACCCGCAACAAAGCGCTCGCAAAGGCCGCCGGTGCAAACGACCTGACTCCTCCGGCTAAGGACGAGGGTTACGGGATCAAAGTAACCCCGGATGCGGTGCTGGTGGCGGGTTACGATCCGGCGGGGAGCTTCTATGGAATGCAGACCCTGCGACAGCTTGTGCGCTCGGAGCAGGGCCGCTCATTCATCCGCGGCTGCCAGGTCACGGACTGGCCCACAATGAAGTTCAGGGGGGTGCTCCTCTACACCGGAAAAGATGCTCTGCCTTTCCACAAAAAGCTGATCGACCGCATCTTCACCCGGTTCAAGTATAACTACCTCGTCCTCGAATGCAGCAATATGCAGTGGAAAACCAATCCTGAACTGGCAACGGAAATTTCGGAATCGCAGGACGATGTCCGGCAGGAGATCGAATACGCCAGGCGCAATTTCATAGAGGTAATCCCTGAGATATCCACGCTCGGGCATGCGGGGTGGATGTTTAAGAATGGTCAGAATAGAAACATCGCCGAGGATGTTTCTATTCTCAACAACTACTGTCCATCAAAAAAGGAAACCTACGACTTCGTTTTCAACATCATCGACGAAATCTGCGATCTGTTCAAACCGGTGTATATCCACATCGGTCACGATGAAGTCGCCAATTATAACAAGTTCCCGACATGCCCGCTCTGCAGCGGTAAGAGCATGACTGAGCTCTTTGGCGAAGATATACAGAAGCTGCATAATTATGCGAATAAAAAGGGCGTCCGGTTGATTATATGGGGAGATATGCTTCTCGCTCCCGGCGAAGCTTCCAGCCAAATGAACGCGCCGAATTCGGTGGAAAGCCGGAAGCGGCGTGACATGGTACCGAAGGATATCATCATCGCGGACTGGCACTACAGCCCCGCGCGGGTGAAAGACTACACATCTCTCAAGCTCTTTAAGGACGCGGGCTTTAATGTCATCGCCGCCCCGTGGAACGATCCGATTAATATATCCGGGTTTGCCGAAGCCGCGAAGCGAGATGCAATAATGGGTCAGCTGCTGACTCTCTGGGTGGGGTTTAACAGCAACGAAAACGACCTTAAAAGAGAGAAGAAGCAGTTTATCGCGATGGTCCTTGCCGGCGAGTGCGCGTGGAATGACGGCAAGACAACATTCGAAGAACTCCCATATAACACCGAAGAAGTCTTCGATCAAAGCTACGAGCGCAAGCAGCCCGTGCTCGTGACCCGGGACGGATTCACGACTGATATCCGCTCATACTACAACGTAAAGCTCGCGGATCAGCCGTCAGGTTCGGGTTGGATAGGTATGGGACCCGATCAGGACCTTTCAAACGCGCCGACAGGCCTGGTCCGCTTGAAGGGGATCGAGTTCCGCATGGCTGATTCCACCAGTGAAAACTCGGCGCTGCGGATAGCCTCATCAATGGACCTTGACGCATCATACCCGAGCAAGGTCGACATACGATTAAACACCAGGGCAAAATCCCTGTTCTTCCTGCATACAGCCGCCAGGTTCGATGAGACCGGGAAAAAGGCCGGAGCTTACATGGTCAGCTACTCGGATGGGACTCAGGTAGAAATCCCACTGATCTACGGAATAAATATCACCGCTTGGAACGACCCGAAAGACTGCCCGAAGTGCAAAGTCGCCTGGGCGGCAAAGGGCAAAGCCTATGAGAAATCGGTCATTCGGATGATGGAATGGGCCAACCCCTCGCCCGAAAAGACCATCACAGGCATAACTATGCTCTCCAATAACACCGAATCCGGCCCCGCGCTCCTCGCTATCAGCGGAACGGAATAAAAAACGGACTGCAGGTCACGGTGTTGAAGCCGTGACCTGCCCCTACAGCCACTCTACATGCCCGTTATCCACAAAGTAAAGAGCTGAACGCACGGGTTCACCCGTCAACTGCTCCCAATAACGCTGATAACAGCGCACCTGAGGCGCATAGCGGTCGATCAGTCCCCGCAGCCGGTTTACGGTGACATCTGATTTATAATCGACAATAATCCAGCTCTCGCCATCCCAATATACAAGATCGACAACTCCACCCAAAACGGTTTCCGCCGGGCCATCGGTTATGCCGAGGTCAGCGCTCGGCACATTCAGCGCGAACGGGACTTCCACGAATCGCTTCTCCGCGCTGCAAGCCTTTACCCAAATCTCCGAGCTTCGCACCGATTCCACCAGCCTGACTATCTCCCCCGCATCGTCCACCGGCATCTCTTCCTGCCGGAGTCCGTTCTCCACCAGCAGCCTGACATCGATATCGGGGCTGCGCATCAGCGCCTCGAGGGTTCCATGTAGCACCCGCCCCCATCCCGACCCGTGACCCCGCTCCGCGCGCGGGATCAACACGCTTTCGGTGTTATGAGTGATCTTGGTGACATTAGCAACAGCGTAGCTCGGTCTTCTTGCCGCATCGAATACCGCTGTCAGCTTCTCTCGCGCCATCGGGAATTCAATTGAGAGATCCACTTGCGCCTCATCACCAGCCAGCGCCTGAATCGACATACAGGGAAGCTCGGGAGTAGAACCATCGATCAGCCTGCACCACGGTCCCTGCCTTTCAGCGGGCTTCTTCGACTCATTAAGGTAAACGCTCACAACCAGGATGTTCATCGCCCTCGTCGCCGCGACATAAAGCAGCCGATCCTCCTCAGCATCCTGGAACTGCCCCTCGAAGGCCGCCTTGCTCTCCCAATCCAGCGGGAGCGCGATCTCCCGCTTTTGGAATTCGCCCTGCGGCATCCAGAAAACGAAATGTCCCCTGGGCGGATCGCTCGCACGATCGATGTAATACTCGGGGTCATGATCTTTCATAACCGTCGGATCGGCAAGAAACACTACCGGAGCCTCCAGCCCCTTAGCTTTATGCAGGTTCATCAGCCGGACCGCATCAGACCTGCCGGGCTCGATTCCCATCTCCTCGATATCAGCAGATAAAAGCTCCTCCAGCTTCATAACGATCCCAGCAAATGATTCACCCTCTATCGAGAGGCTTCGCGCGAGGGTGAGCATCTTCATCAGGTTCCCCGCGCGGGTATTGCCGAACTCCCTGCACGCGGCATCGGGCAATATCCCCAGCCGCTCGAAAATCCGCGCGAACGCCGCCGCGGGTGGCAGCTTCCGCGACCACTCCCGAGCCTCGCGTAAAAAGCCGAAAGCCTCAACAATCCCACTGCAGACGCCAGTGGGAGCACCGGAGATATAATTAAAGCTTCCCCCCGCCAGCTTATATTCGAGCAGCGCGCTATCTTCGGTCCCGCACAGAGGACCACGAAGATATGCAACTACCGAAATCGCATCATCCGGGTCTACCACACATTTTAGAAACGGCATCAGATTCCGAATCTCCTCGGACTCCGCGAACCCACCCGCTCCGGTTATCTCGAACGGGATCCCGAGCGATTCCAGCGCCTGGGTGTATTTCCTGAGATTTCTCTTACGCCTGACCGCGATCAGGAAATCACCCGGCTCGACTTTCCTCGATCTCCCATCGCCTTCCTGGATTTCCATACCGCTGTCGATTGCGCCCCGTATCCAGCGGGCAATCGCGTCGGCATCGGTCCGGGCAATATGAGCATCGTTGATCCGGTTTATATTCAGCCGGTTCTTTATCTCACTGGTACTGTGCTCCAGCTTATAAATCCCAGCCAGACCAGCCCCATCGGGCCTGCGGAAATGCAGATGAACCTGACCAGCCTGCTCCTCGGTGCTTTGAGGTGGAAATATATCATCGAAAGTGGTATTAACGCTGTTACAGATGCTTTCGACTGATCTGAAATTAGTGGAAAGCGTGATGACCTCTCCGCCGGATCCCTCCACTATCTCCCTTACCCGGTTATAGGTAGCGATATCGGCTCGGCGGAAGCGGTATATCGATTGCTTCGGATCACCAACCACGAACAGCGCGCCCGGCGCAGGCTTCACCCTATGCCAGTCCATTTCATGTGAATCCTCACCGGTAAGGTAAAGCATCAGCTCCGCCTGGATCGGATCGGTATCCTGGAACTCATCGACCAGCAAATGCGAGAATCGCTGCCGGAAATAGCGCCTGATCCTCGGATTATTTTTTAGCAGGTCCCGCGCGATCATCAGCAGGTCCTGGAAGTTAAGCAGGGCGTTTGTTCGCCTGTAATCCGTGAAATAATTTACCGCAGGCGTGACGGCGTTTATCAGTATCGGGTGCAGATATTCACGCCACTCCCGCAGCGCCGGTCCGACCACATTCTCCCTGAACTCCGCAAACCGCTCCTTCATATCCTTGGCCGCATCCGAATCCGGCCACCGTTTCAATACCACGGTACCCGACCCGTCCAGCGCTTCCAGCAGGCGTACAAACTCGGTATCCCGCGCCGTATCGAGCACCTTTTGCAGCCGAAGCGCGCGCCGCATCCGGCTCTGGAGACTATCCCAGCCATCCCCCGGCGGATCCACAGGCATCACACGTTCAGCAAAGCCCAGAAATTCGCTGACAGCTCCTCGCGCTCGATTAAAATCGGGCTTGCCGGCTGCCGCGACAACAGGCGTAACATCCGGATAATAACAGAGTATGTTATAGGTCGCCTGAAGCCGGTCGAACTCGATACCGTAAGCCTCCAACTGCCGGAGCATGGGCGATTCTTCCACGAAAAGCCTGTCAGCATACTCATGCCAGCACATGTCCCGTAGCGCGATATCCGCAGCTTCTTCGATCTCAGTAAATTCCGGATCGATTCCCGCCTCAACAGGCCTCTCACGGATCAACTGCGCGCAAAACGAGTGAATAGTGCCGATATAGAGCCGGTCTATCTCATCGAGCGCTCGCGCGAGCCTTTGTTTCACCTCAGCGGCTTGCTCAGCCGCATGAGCTTTTTCGAGCTCGTTTTGGAACTTCTGCCGGAGGTGAGCAGCGGCTTTGCGAGTGAATGTGATCGCGGCGATGTGCTGCGCTTCGGCTTTGCCCTCCCTGATGAGCGCAACCATCCTGGTCACCAGGCTCGTTGTTTTTCCAGTACCCGCGGCGGCTTCCACGAGCAGTGTTTTGTCGAGCTCGGTGGCAATTGCTATCCGCTGTTGCTCATCCTTTAATACGCCGTTAGTCACCATTTGCCCGCAGCCTCCTTATCGGTTCGAGCAGAACATTGCTGCTGTCTTCGAGCTTGATCTTGCTTCTACCCGGAGCGCCGGCGCAGATCGAGCTGAAATTGCAATACCGGCAGTCGCCATCATCGATTGTCGCCGGAAAAACCCCGGAATGCAGCAGTTCCACAAGATCGAGCAGCACCATCCGCATCTTCTCAAGATCCTTACGCTTGGCGATCCGCTGTCCTTCGCCCCTCAGCGCCGGAAAGAAGTAACCCGATGTAACCACCTCGCCGATTATGCCCGCCCGCCTCAGCAGCTCCTCCACAGCTGCGGCATACAGCGCATGCTGAAGCTGGCGGCCGCAATCGAAAAGCGACTCCTCCCTGATCCGCCGCGCGCTCCCGGTCTTGTAATCCCATATCTGAAAGGTCTGATCGGAACTCTCATCTACTCTGTCGATCCTGCCCGCCAGCCGGATCCGGCTGCCATTCCCGAGCTCGATATTTACAGGAACCTCACTGGAAATTGCAGCCGACGATCTCCACCCGGGGCTGCCAAACGGCACCTCGAAAAATCGCGGTGTGACATCCCGGCAGTGCTCCTCCTCCAGGGCCAGGAATATCCCGCAGGTGCGGAGTATATCCTCGCGCTGAGCTTCAAACGCGGGAGTGTTGGGTGGAGGAATAAGCTTGACCTGCTCGGCGATCATTCCGTTCGCAATATCTCTTATCTCATCTTTATGCAGCTTCACCGACGGCTTCTCGCCGCGCCTGGTTATCCGCTCCATAAATCGATAAAAGATCCCATGCATCAGGCTGCCGTATTCAAGACTGTCCAGCCATTTCGTCGGGTCCAGCGTACGATCCTCCAGCGGGCTGATCCGCAGAACATACCGAAGGAAATATCCGAACGGGCATCTTCCGAGAGCTTCCAGCATCGACGGTGACATTACCGCTCCGTTCGAGCACGGGCTCAGGTCATGCGAATTGGCGATAAGTCCGTCAAACGCCGTGAACATCGCCCCATCCCGAGCCATCTCAGCCCTTTCACCGCGATTAAGCCACGGATACACGGCATGCGCCCCCGCCTGCGCCCCATTTGCAGCCGCTCCCACACTTTTCAAACGCCCGAGCCACCACTCCGACTCATCCAGAAAAACGCCGTCTTCAGCGATGAATCCCGCAGGAGACGGCAGCGCTTCGAGCAGATGCGAATAATCAGCGCTCGCATCGTTCGTCTTTCTTCTATAAGCATCAAGGACCACCGCCGCGGGGAACTGATCGCGATCATCCACGAGATCACGGCACGAAAAACTCAGGTAGACACTCCCGCGAAGACGGGCAAGACAAGCATTCAGCGCGGCGGAGTTTTCAACCGGCTTTTCTCCCAGAAGAGGCAGTTGCCTGGGCGCGACCGACTCATTGATAGCGGCTCTCTCAATATCCAGCAGAACCGGGTCCTGCCGGCTTTTTCCGGGGAACCGCGACTCATCGAGCCCTATAACGAAAGTATGACCGCGCCCACTGTAACCGCCGAGCCAGTATTCGCTGATGTGAAGATGCCCCGGATGTGAAGTCGACGCGTTTACGCAGGTCTGGGTAACGGCTTCCCTGAGCCTTTCTACAGCCTGCGGAAGGGTAGTCCGCACCGAAGGCAGTTGCGCAAGCTCGCCGATCACCGTGGAAAGCGTGCTGAGAGCAAGCCCATCGATTTCGCTGGTCACATTCGCAAACTCCTTAAGGAACTCGAGCAAGCCGCATGCGAGCGAGGAATAATCGATCTTATCTGACTCAGCCGCAGCCGATACTTCCAACAGCTTTTCGATAAAGCTCCTGGTCACCGCGCATACCCGCAAGCGCTCCTCCAGACCGGCTTTTGATAGCTGTGTCTCATCACCATCCGATTCTTCTCCGGCTCTTTCCAGCCTTCGCAAGTGGTCGCGCTGCAATGAATCCAGGCACGATATATAACGTTCACGTCCCCATCCGATCCGCGCCTCACGGATCGTCCTCGCAACAGCCAGCCCACCCGGCGGATCGCCTTCCGGGGTCACCTGTTGAAAGCTCACGCAACCCTCGGCTATTGTCTTTCGCAGCACATTCGTATCGTATCCGCTTACCAGCCACTCCAGAAACCCGAGCGCAGCCTGCCCCGGACGCGAGAACGTCACCGGGATCCCCTGCGCGAAGGTACATGGGACGCCGTATTGAGAAGACATTTCGTAGATGAGAGGAACATAGGTGGCGGAATCGGTGTAGATGATCTCAACATCGTCGAAAGGCAGGTTCTCTCGCAGGACCGTTCTAAAAACTTCGCGGACCTCGTTCTCCTCACCAAGCGCACGCCGGATATCGAGCGACTGCATGCCCCACCTCGCCGGATCGTCAACAGGCACCACCTGCAGCCGCGACCCGGCTGTCGCCCTGAGAAAATCCTTTTCGGCAGCAGATGCGTCCAGCCCTTCGGGGACCAGGAACCATGGCGCCGGTTCCGCCTGCATCTGCCCATTTTTCAGCTTCTCCAGCGCCAAACGCAGGACATCGGAATCATCGACATATCCATCCTGCTGCAATGATTTCTCGTAAGCCTCCAGCACAGCCCTGATCTCCATGCCCTTCTTCTCGCTCTCGAGTGCTCCGGTCGATACGATGCCTGGGGATATACCCGACGCGCGGAGATCGCCCAGAGTCTGCTGCATTGCGCGATGCAGCCCCGCGCGGTCACGCAGGCGACCGAAGTAGGATTTCTCGTCGAGAGCGCTCGCGCAAGCCTGCTCCACCATAGCCAGCGACTGCGCGCGCGAGAGCAGCTTCTTCCCAGTCCCTGCCAGCTCCGGCCCGATTGCCGACATCGCCAGCGTTCGGATCGTCTCGACCCGCAGATTCACCCACGGATGCCCATTTCTCGCCAAAGCCTCCGCGATCTGGCGTCCAGTCGAAAGCGACGGTGCCAGCAAAACTTTCTCATCCAGCAAATGCGAGCCGCAGAAATCAGCAATACCCTCCAGCAACCGGTTCATAATGACCTCGTCGGATGTTCATATCAGCGAGGCTCGCGTTGAATCCTCGCTTGCCTCTCTCAATTCGAGATTACTTCAACACAATGCCACCCTCCTGCCTGCAAATAAAAGCCCATCCACTAGCAGTTTCTGCTCGTAATTTGTAATAATTATCCGCCTCAACCATTGACATTGCAGGGATAGTTAATGTAGATTAATAATTAGCCTCATTAACCAATGCGAGGGTCTTATGAAACGGTGGGTCTTAGCTCTTTTACCAGTTGTTTTGATCGGTTCGTTGACCGTATGGCGGATTAATCAGAAGATGGCGCAAAATGCCGCCCAGGCCGGAATGCGCGCGGCGAGAATGAAAGCGCCGGTGCTGGTCTCAACTGTTCCGGTGGCGCTCCAGGACGTCGTTCACACGTTCCAGGCTACAGGCACTGTCGAATCGCCGCAGAACGTCAACATCGCGTCGAAAGTCACCGGACGCGTTGATTTTCTGCAGGTTCACGAGGGTGACCGCGTGAAAAAGGGACAGGTGCTGGTGCGCATCGATCCGGAGGAAGTGGAGGCTGATGTCCATCAGCAGATGGCAGCGTTAGCTGAGGCGCAGTATCGCCTGGCGCAGGCGCAGATCAGCCAAAATCCTACCAATGTAAACGTGAACACCCAGATTCGCCAGCAGAAAGCGGGTGTCATGAGCGCTCAGGCCGACGCTAACCAGGTGCGCCAGAACTACCAGGCGCAGGTCGCCGCGGCGAGTTCGAGCGTCACTGATGCGCAGTCTAAAATCGACAACGCAAATGCGGCGATCAAGAGCGCGCAGGCAAACCTCGAAAACGCGCAGGTAAAATACAACCGAATTCTCAACCTCTACAAGCAGGGCTTCATCGCGGCGCAGGATGTGGATGACGCAAAAGCCACGGTCAGCGTGCAGCAATCGGCGGTAGACATTGCGAAAGGACAGCTCGATTCCGCAAAAGCACAGAAAAACGCGGCGGAGCAGCAGCTGAGCATAGTCAAGACAAAGGGTAAAGCCGACATCGAAGCCGCACAGGCCAAAGTCGAGCAGGCTAAGGCATCACTCGAATACGCGAATGCCAACACCGCACAAAAGCCGGCTTACCAGCAGAGCATAGCGGCTCTCAGAGCCAGTGTCGATGCCGCGAAGGCTTCCCTTAGAAGCGCACAGGCCAGGCTTTCGGATACCGTGCTGGTCTCACCACTCGATGGCTTCGTCACCAAGCGCTACATCGATCCCGGAGCTGTCGCTACAGCGGGCCAGCCGATCATAGCGGTTCAGTTTATCAAGCAGGTCTGGGTGACGATCTCCGTGCCCGAAGAAGAAAGCACGATGATGCACATCGGCCAGGCCGCGACGATCTCATTCGATGCGCTTCCCGATCAGAAATTCACCGGAAGCGTAATTCAGGTTAATCCGTCAGCGGATATCGCAAGCAGGCAATTTATGGTCCGTGTGATCCTGAGTAATGACAAAAACCTTTTCAAGCCCGGTATGTTTGCCCGCGTTTCACTCGAGACCGAGCGCGTGAAGAACGCCGTAGTCGTACCTCGTGAAGCGATACAGCACGATCAGTCCGGGACCTATGTGATCGTTGTGGATAAAGATAATAAAGCCAGTCACAAGCCGGTTGTTACCGGTACATCCGATGACAACTTCACCTCGATCGAGCAGGGTGTAAAGCCCGGCGAGAAGGTCGTCACCTTGAGCGCATTCCCCGTGCGTGAAGGCGCGACGGTTATCACGGGCCGGCGCGGTGGTAAGGGCGGACCAGGTGGTCCCGGCGGACACGGCGGTCCTGGCGGTCAGGGTGAACACGGAGGCCGCGGGCAGCGAGGGCAATGATGGCAAGGCGTAAGTGGGTTACCTGGCATATCAATGGACTTTCGGTTAGCATAATGAGCCAGACGGAGGGCAAGAATTAGGCATGAATATAGCGCGTTGGGCGGTTACCAAACCCGTCGCTGTTACGATGCGAATTGCGGCGCTCGTGCTGCTCGGTATCGTTTGTCTGGGCCGGCTGCCTGTCGACCTTTTACCGAAAGTCACTCTGCCTACGATCGCAGTTACTACTCAGTGGCCTAATGTAGCCCCTGAAGAGATCGAGGCTCAGGTCACCCGTCCTATCGAACAGGCGGTCTCGGGTGCGCCGAACCTCTACCACGTTACATCAAGCAGCGTGGAAGGGACCTCGACCGTGCGAATCCAGTTCCAGTGGGGAACCGACATCGGCCAGGCCGCAGTCGATGTATTGCAGCTGGTGGAACGCGCAAAGCGCAGGTTCCCAACCGACCCAACCCTCCAAAACCCGCTGGTCTTTAAGTTTGACCCATCCCAGATGCCGATCCTTACGTTCGGCGTCTCCGGCGAGAAAGACCCGGTCAAACTGCGCACGCTCCTCGATAACCAGATATCGCCGATGATCGAATCGTGCGATGGTGTTGCGTCGGCTACGGCAAACGGCGGCCAACAGAGAGCGATTATTATCGATGTTGACCCCGTGCGGCTGCGCGCTCACCATCTCAGCCTGGATAATGTAATCCTGCGCATCGCTCAGGAGAATATAAACCTCCCCGCGGGTATCGCCAAGGAAAGCAACACTGAATACACAATCCGCAGCCTCGGGTGGTTCACCAGCACCGAGCAGATCGCCCAGACACCGGTCGGTGTATTCGACGGCCAGCCGGTTGCGCTCGGTGATGTCGCACAGATCCGCGACCTGTATTCCGAACCTAGAATATTCGCGCGTTTGAATGGAGAGGACGCAGCCAGCCTTACAATTACCAAGCAGAGCGACGCTAATACAATATCTACTGCTCATGCGGTTTTCGAAATGCTGAAACGGGTCAAAAAGCTGTATCCTAACCTGAAATTCGGCCTAGCCTATGATCAGTCCTCATTCATTCAGGACTCGGTCAACAACGTTAGAGACAGCGCTCTCATCGGAGGCATTCTCGCTGTCCTGATCCTGCTCTTCTTCCTGCGGAATATTCGCAGCACGCTGGTTGTCGCGCTTTCGATCCCGACCTCTATTATCTCAACGTTTGCGCTGCTCTACTTGTGCGGCTTCACCATCAACACGATGTCGCTCGGTGGACTTGCGCTTGCAACAGGACTTATCGTCGATGATGCGGTCGTTGTGCTGGAAAATATATTCCGGCACATAGAACGAGACAAAAAGAACGCGACCGACGCCGCCATCAGCGGCACGAGCGAGATCATGTCCGCCGTATTCGCATCGACATGGACCGTTATGGTCGTATTCCTGCCGCTTTTATTGATCAAAGGCCAGGCGGGACAGATGTTCACCCAGTTCGCGCTGGTTGTTATATTCTCGCTCGCGGTTTCGCTTCTGGACGCGACCACAGTCGTCCCGATGCTCGCTACCCGCCTTATCTCGGGTGAAGCACACGCCGAGAGCGTCAGCGGGAATGGTCACCACAACAGCATACTCCAGCGCGCATTCGTGCGATTCGGAATATGGTTCAATCTGCTGGACGGTAACTACCGCAAGGGTTTGCGCTGGACACTCGCGCACCGCAAGCTCGTGATCATCGGAGCCCTGGCACTCACTGCGGGAAGCTTCCTGATATTCCCGATGATCGGTACCGAGCTTATGCCGCAGACCGACAGCGGTGATTTCAATGTCAGCGTTAAGATGCCGGTCGGAACCTCACTTGCGATGACCAACAAAGCGATGAAACGCATTGAGGAAAAAATCAGCCAAAATCCAAACGTAAGCATGGTGCTTTCTACCATTGGATCAGGTAACCGTGGTATGACAACCCTCACCCCTTACCAGGGCTCCATATCAGTCAAACTTAAGGACAATCGCACAAAATCTACCCAGGACGTTATGAATGATCTCCGCAAGCAACTTTTCACCGTACCTGGAGCAAACTCACGCCTTAGCCAGTTCGACCTTGTCACAATGATTATGACCGGTGGCAGCACCAATGTCGAAATCGATATCTTCGGCGATGATCTCAAGACCCTTTCCAACCTTTCGAGAGAGGTCCTTGCTCGCGCGAGGACCATCCCGGGGATGGAAAACGTCGATGTAAACTGGCAGGAGGCTATGCCTGAAATCCAGTGGAGCGTAGACAGGCAGAAAGCACTGCAGCTCGGTGTGTCTTTCTCCGATATCGCCAATACGATCAGCACGGCTACCAACGGCGACATCGCGAGTTACTACCAGGAAAAGGGCTTCCAGTACCCCATTATCGTCCAGGTGCAGGAAAAGTCTCGAAAGACCGTGGCTGAGATGGAGAACCTTGTGATCCGGCCCGCTTCGGCGAGTTCGACTGGTCAGGACATCCTCCTGAGCCAGGTTGCACATCCGGTCTATGGCATGGGGCCAAGCGAAATCGACCGCTTCGACCGCCAGCGCTACGTAGCTATTACCGGTATGCCGCAGGGACGCTCCGCGGGCGATGTTCAGAAAGACCTTGCCAATATAATGTCCGATATCCAGCTCCCGACTGGTTACTACTGGGACTGGGGAATCAACCAGAAACGGCAGGCTGAGGAGTTCGGTGGAATGGGTGTTGCGGTCTTCCTGGCGATAGCACTCATCTACATGCTCCTCGCGTCGCAGTTCGAGTCGTTTATTCACCCGCTCACGGTTCTTCTCTCGGTCCCGCTCGCCGCGACAGGTATTATACTCGGCCTCTTCCTGACCGGGAGGGCATTCGGATTGACCGCATTCATCGGCGTCTTGATGCTCGTCGGGATCGTCGTTAAAAACGGTATTCTGCTCGTCGATTATACAAATGTCCTGCGTGAGCGCGGAATGCTGCGCGACGAGGCGCTTTTAACAGCGGGCCCGACCCGACTTCGCCCGATTCTCATGACCGCGTCAGCCGCAATCCTGGGCATGCTGCCCCTGGCGCTGGCGCTCGGTAAGGGCTCGGAGGTGCAGGCGCCGATGGCGACCGCGGTTATCGGCGGTCTTACGACATCGACAATCCTGACACTTTTCGTAGTTCCGGCGATGTATACGGTTATGGACGATATTGCCCGCCGCATCCGTAAAAATAAGGAGCAGAAATGAGCGAGATAGCGCTTCAAGAACAAAGTGCTGAGGTAGCGTCGCTTCTTTCGAAGCTGATACGGCGGCTTTTCTCGTTATATTCCGATGATCCTGCGATGGACCTGCCGGTAGCGCAGATGCGGGTATGCGGGATATTACGCGACGGGCCGCGAGCTATGTCGGTGATAAGCAGAGAACTCGGTGTAACCCAGAGCGCGATGACTCAAATCGCCGACCGGCTCGAGCGCGCGGGCATGGTGGAACGCGTCTCCGAACCCGAAGACCGGCGGGTGAAAAGCCTGCAGCTTACATCGCGTGGGGTCGAGATAATGCGTTCCCGCTCCGACAGGCGCATTTCACGAGTAGTAAAGGCAATGCAGCAGTTGTCACCGGATGAACGAAACACCGCGGTCTTCGCGCTGAACAAGCTCCTGCAGGCCAGCATAGCCACAGCTCCCGAAGTATCCGAGGATACACCTATTTCAGAGTTACTCAGCTGACAGCGACAGGCTTTCATCCACTTGAAAGGAAGAAAAATGCTTCGCACACGTATTACTATAACATCCGCGCTTCTACTGATGTGCTTCGCGCCCGCGTTCGCTCAGCAGACGCCGCCGATAGTTCCGAAAATTAAGGAAACCCCACTGCCCGCGCCGGTCACACTACCACCGCCGCCGGCTGTGTCTCCTGATGTACCGAACCGCCCGCTGACCGCAGAAGAAGCGGCAGCGATCGCCCTGCACCATCAGCCGGGCATTACGATCGCGCAGGCGAGTATCAACGCGGCTAAGGGAAGGGTAAAACAGGCGCGTTCGGGCCTGCTGCCAACAGTACACGGAACAGCAGGTTATACCAACACCGCTCTTAATCCCGCTGACTTGCCGGTGTTGAATAACGGGTACCAGTTATCCGCATCGCTGAACCAGCTCATATTCGATTTCAATCACACTCGTGATGTCGTCCGCGAAGCTCAGGCACAGCAGACGGCGGCTGGAGCAAACCTGACACGGGCGCAGTCCGATCTTGTGCTGCAGGTGAAGCAGGCATTTTATACCTATGCTCAGAACATACGACTGGTGAGCGTTAACGAGGCGAACGTAAAAGCGGCTCAGAGCCACCTTGCTCTAGCCCAGGCTCGCTTGAACACCGGCCTCGGACTGCCGGCTGATGTCGTGCGAGCTCAAACCGCGGTTGCCGACGCGATCTTCAACCTCAATCTCGCAAATAACAATGCGGCTAACTCACGCGTTGCTCTCGCGGAACTGATGGGAATCGACCCACGAACTCCCGTCGAACCCGCCGATACTTCCGAGCCCCCGATGGCCACGAACGATGTAAATGCGCTCGTCAATCAGGCTATCGCCCAACGTCCCGAGATGAAGCAGGCTCAGGCGAATATCGTAGCGAGCCGATATGGACTCAGTGCTGCAAAAACCAGCAACGCGCCCGCGCTCACCGCGACCGCCGGATGGCTCCAGCGCGGCTCGGACTTCCCACCCGGCGACGATACATTGACCTACGGCGTCGCGCTGCAGTTTACCCCGTTCGACGCGGGCTTGACCGCAGGCAGGGTCGAGGAGGCTCGCGCGAACCTGCAGGCTGCGCAGGCACAGTTGGATTCGACGAGGCTGGGGGTTATTTCCGATGTCTCTCAGGCTTATTTGAACCTAAGGACCGCAGAGCAGAGAGCGGTGACAGCCGACGCTGAATATGCCAACGCACAGGAGGCCCTGCGGCTGGTCGAGGGCCGTTACAAGGCGGGAATGGGGACATTCCTCGATGTGCTCGATGCGCAGACCGCTCTGGTTACCGCCGATACCAACCGTGTCAACGCGATCTCCGCCGTAAACCAGGCGCGAGCCGCCCTGGCTCGCGCTATCGGATGCATGAACCTGTCTCAAACCGCATCCGCAAAGAAATAGAAAAAGAGCAGCCTTTTCGCCCGGTATGTAGAGTTCGAAGAGGCTGCTTTTTATTTATGTATGGGATGAGATGCTACGTATATCTATTTATCTCGTGGCCACACCCTTCAAATCCGCGCCGAGTAACACTCTTGCATCCCCCAGTTCCACGTCAACCGCGCCGTCTTTCTCCACCACTTTCACCACAGCATCGGCTCGCTTCGTAGCTGCCACATCAGCTCTCGGATAAAACACCGCCACCGCGCACTTCGCGAGCTCTCCGCTCCCCGCGGGGCGATGATTCAACACCAACTGCCCATCCTCTATCGAAACCGACTTCGTTCCCCTCAACACAATACCGAATTTACCAGTTAAATTGAGCCAGGGCGCCTTTTCTCCACACAGCTCGACCGAATTCCCCTGTTCCCAGGCTCCACCCGGATAATAGACCTTCGCCTTCACTCCGCGGGTCCAGAACGGATTATTTTCGAAGAACACCAGCCCCGCTCGGATCTCCACATCATCAGGAACATTCCCGCTAAACCACTCCGCATACACGACCCGTCCATCCGGCAGAGCCACCATCATCACCCGCTCATTCAAACCAGGCTCCGGTCCGCGAACGCAGTCGATCCCCACGCTGAATCCTCCACCCGGCAGCAGCCCGGTTTCTCGCCTGATTATCTTCAGATCATCGATCTTATCACCCACGGTCCCGATAAGGCTCCTGAACTTCGGCAGAGCAAACACATCATTATCGAGCGGAGTCACCGCCGCCATCAGCCGCTTATCCGAATTGAACCACGAGAACGACGCGATCCCATCCCTGCTCCGGCACACAATGCACTTCCCCTGCTCGAACAGCCTCGTCCCGCAGAGCTGCTCACGTGCCTGCTCATCCGAGAGCGGCTCCGCGCCCGGCCCCAGCAGATAATGCATCAGGTAAACATGGGTCATCGTGTCCAGCGGGCAGCAGTTGAAGTTCAAATTTCTGAAGAGATTTTTCGAAAGACCCTCTCCATTCGCTTTATCCGCATATCTGATGAAATCCAGCCCCCATCTCAGGCACCGCGCACCGGCCGCATCAGGAATCACCGGGTTCGGCATCTGAGCCATGATCGTAACATCACTGCGATAATTGCCCCAGTCCGTGCACTGCGGATAAAACGTCCAACCGCTCGGTAGCGTGAGGAAATCGATGATATCCCTCAGCTGCTTTACGTTGAAGAAAATCGACTCAGGCGGCTCCAGTCCCGCGAGCCTGTAAGCAATCATATTCTGCATGCTCAAGTAATAAGCCGACTCATAATCGGGGTGGAAGAACCCATGATTTTCGAGCGAGTAATCCGGGTGAACATTCGGGCCCTGCAGCCATTCCCTGAGCGGCTTTCCATCAATCACTCTCGAACTCGACACATCAGCCGGAGTGGCAAATGATGTTACGATATACTCCCGCGCCTTCTCGTCCCACGCATTCCGATTCGGATTATCCGGCATCATGCATTCCGCCAGCACGAGAATATCCGAATTCCACGCGTTCTCCTCCGCCTTCGTATCCAGAAACTCGTTATGGGGAGCGGGGGCATTCAAAAACCGATCCGCCTCGTAAGCCACCATCTTCGCCACATCCCGCCGCGAGCTCTCAGGCAGCCGGTCCCATATCAGCCAGGCGCCCTGGCCGGTCATCGCCGTCCAAAATGCCGACTGCCACTCATTTCCCCACCACCACGATAGTTTATCGGTGTTCGCCACATGATGTGAGGCAAGCTCGCGGACCAGCGAAATAGATATCACCGCCATCTCTCTGCGCGATATCCCGGTCGCTCTCTCATCGTAATCGCCGAACTTTAACAGAACCGCGCTCGCGAAAGCAATGCTTGCAAGAGGCCTGATTTGATTTTCACTCATCCGCTGACCCGGTCTGGCTTTCGTAAAGGTCTCTTTCAAATAGGGCTTTCCACCAAGCACAAGCCGGTCTCTGCAATCCGCCCCGAGCTGTCTTAAGCAGAGATAATGGAGTTCCTGCCCGAGCTCACCTGATTTATCCACCTGATCCAGGTTCGCCTGCCTGACTCCGTATACATCCGCCGCACCTGCACACAGCGCAATGCCAGGCATTAAAAAGCAAATAAAAAGAGAAAAGAGCTGAACTGATAACTTATGCACATCAAAACTCCCTGCTGAGGTTATAATTCTCTATTCTACAACCACTAAACCTCAGCCTGCCTAAAATGTAGCATGCAGGCATAATGTTATAATCTCAAGAATAATGATGGCAGCCTCTTGACAATTGGCTCAGTTAGATTTACACTACCATACAAGGCACTCCGCCTTTGTCATGGAAGACGATTTTATCGGATATGGAGATCAAACACATCTGCAGCTTCCAATTCGCTAAACGCCCAACAGCAGCGGAAGCGGCAAAGCAGAAATCAGCAGTAAGGAACAGAAATACTCACGCCGAATATTAACGACTGCGAACATCTGTTCCCTGGCAGCGCCCACAACAGGCGCAGCACCCATCACAAGGAAAGGATAGGTGTACCTGATGAGATGTATGATCAACAGAGTTAGCAGCCTTCTGCTCATCACAGCGGCTCTAACAATCTCCTGCGGACTGATGAGCGCAGCTCAAACCCCGCAACCAACCCTCGCTCCCGATAACCCCGCGTTCATTCAATACCTCCAGAACCCATACCTAGTCCAGGCATTATCCGCACCGGAGCACCCAGCCGGACTCGTCCCCGAGACCATCGACCTCACATACGCAAAGCCGGCGCGTGTGACCGTGGCGGATGTGGCAGGAGCACTGCCATCGTCCTACGATCTGCGCACTCTGAATAAATTGACCCCGATTAGAGATCAGGGGTCCTGCGGCGACTGCTGGGCATTCGCAACAATGGGCTCGCTCGAGTCGTCACTTATGCCGACGGAATCCTGGGACTTCTCCGAAAATAATCTTAAGGACCTTGCCGGCTTCGATCTCTCCTGCTGCTCCGGCGGCAACCGCACCATGTCCACGGCTTACCTGGCCAGATGGGGCGGAGCAATCGCCGAATCCGATGACCCCTACAAGGCGGGAAGCTGCACTTCTCCAGCAGGTCTGAGCCCTAAAAAGCACGTGCAGGAAGTAATCTACGTGCCCAACCGCACCAGCGCGCTCGATAACGACGCGATCAAACAGGCTGTGATGGCTTACGGCGCGGTCTATACTACTTATTATCACTCTGACAGCTACTACAACTCCTCGACAGCCTCTTACTACTACAACGGTAGTTCGCAGGCTAACCATGCTGTCTGCATAGTTGGATGGGACGATAACTACTCCGCATCCAACTTCCTCACCCCTCCGCCCGGCAACGGCGCATTCCTCATTCGCAATAGCTGGGGAACTTATTGGGGCAAGAGCGGCTACTTCTGGATGTCATACTACGACGCCACCCTCGGCAAAATGGAGAACGCCGTATTCAGAGCGGAGCCAGCAACCAATTATAACGGCATCTATCAATACGACCCGCTCGGTTGGGTTTCCAGCACCGGTTTTAATTCCAACACCGCATGGTTCGCTAATGTCTTCACCGCGACAGCGAATTCCTCGATAGCCGCAGCGTCATGGTATACGGCAGCGCCGAACTCCGCCTATGAGCTCGACGTTTACCTCAACCCGACCAACGGACCTATCAACTCCGCCGGCGCCAATATTACCATCACCGGAACTATCCCAGCCGCCGGCTACCATACCATCGCTCTCCCGACCACCGTAGCCGTCACCACCGGGCAGAGGTTCTCGGTGGTTGTGAAACTAACGACTCCCGGCTACAACTATCCCATTCCGATGGAGCGGCCATACTCCGGCTACTCCAGCGCGGCAACAGCCGGCACGGGTCAGAGCTATATAAGCAATGATGGCGCTAACTGGGCGGATATGACCACCTACTACACCGGCTCGAACTGCTGCCTGAAGGCGTTTACGTCTCCCAATAGCGCTCCCGCTCCAGGGCCCGGCGTTCTATCAGTGACTCCTTCGACCGGACTAAGCTCCGCGGGCAATACCGGCGGTCCGTTTAACCCGACCAGCCAGACCTACACGCTCACCAACACCGGTCAGAGCTCGATCAGCTGGACCGCATCAGGCTCGCAGAACTGGATGACCGTCTCTCCCACGAGCGGGACCCTCGCTCCGAACGTATCCGCTGCGGTGACCGTATCGATCAACTCCACCGCGAACACCCTCGCGGCCGGGACTTATTCCGACACTGCCACCTTCACCAACACCACGAACGGCAGTGGAAACGCGGTAAGAAGCGTCGATCTGACGATCAGCGCTCCGACACCTCCGCCGACTCCGACCCCGGGCGCTCTCTCCGTAACGCCCACGACCGGGCTCACCGCGAGCGGAAACGCAGGCGGTCCGTTCAGCCCGGCAAGCCAGGCCTACACCCTCACCAACACCGGCCAGAGCTCAATCAACTGGACCGCAAGCGCGACTAAGTCCTGGGTGAGCCTTTCATCATCAGGCGGAACGCTTCCCGCTGGTGGAAGCGCAGTTGTGACGGTATCGATCAACTCCTCGGCAAGCACTCTCGCCGCAGGAACCTACACCGACAACATCTTATTCACCAACACCACCAATGGGACCGGCAACACCGCGCGAGGCGTTACACTCAACGTAAATGCCGTGGCTCCTCCGCCCAACCCCACACCGGGCGCTTACAGCATGGCGCCCACTACGTTCAACTGGATCGACCCAACCTACATGGGCTCGATCACACTGTATAACGATGCGGTGAGCGCGATGCAGTATATGCCGTTCATCTTCACGTTCTATGGTAAGACCTACTACAGGATCTACGTAGGCTCGAACGGCTTACTGAGCTTCTCAAACAGCAATGTCGCTTCACCTTACAATACCGACATCCCATCGCCGAGCTGGCCAAATGCTGCAATCTACCCATACTGGGCGAACCTGAATCCGCAGATGGGTGGAAGTGTGCGCTACGGAATGGCGGGCAGCGCGCCGAATCGGCGCCTGGTCATCACCTGGATGAATGTGCCGTCGGCGTATTATCCGTATTCCAAACTCACCTTCCAGGCAATCCTCTGTGAAGGCACGAACGACATCATCTTCCAATACCTGAACGTTGCCCCCACCGACGCTATCTACGGCGCCGGAGCGAACGCGACTATCGGTATTGAGAATGAGACCGGTTCGCAGGCGTGCAAGTTCTCGTATAAGACGAGATCTCTCACGAACAACATGGCGATCCGGTTCACGGCTCTGCCCACTACAATAAGAACCGGCAGATTCGGCAGGACCCGCTAACGACGGCAGGGAGCAGCTGTCATCAACAACAAAAGGGGCGCGATCTCTCGCGCCCCTTTACCATTACCGGATCAGTTATCACGGCCTCGGCGCACCGCCTGAAAATATCAGCGCCGCATATATGGCGTATGCTATAACGAATATCCCACCTATAACAATCGCAGCGATCGCGTAGTTTTTCCCCCTGTATATCCCCCTGCTCCGATTGATCTGCACCAGCGCAGAAACTCCCAGCAGCAGCCCGACCAGCGCGCTGTAACCGCAGAATATACCGAGAATCGATAATATAAGCGCGATTACGGATTGAGTATACAACCTTGGAGCAGGCGTGTATTCAGTCGGATGCAGCGGCTGTCCGCATCGATAACAGACCGTTGCATTATCAGCGTTTTCGGCGCCGCAATGTGGGCAATACACCTGATTTCCTCCCAAGCCATCTTAAACCAGCATACCCAAGGCTTGAGATATATAACAACAAGCCCCCCGGAGTAATCCGGAAGGCTTTCCTTAATTCATACTTATATGCTTCGTATGGCGAAGCGCCTAAGCCGGTATAAGCTAAGCTGAAGCATAAAATAGATCAAGCAGCTGATTGTCTTTTACGAGGCGTCTCGAAAAGTTTTAACTCATCATCTGTCAGCTTATTGGGATCAATACCTCGCTCTTCGCAATACTCGAGCATCTTTGCATAATCAAAATTTACATCTGATTTATAAGGCAAAACATAGGCCCCATTAGCCAATTCGGCTACCGCATTATCTAATTTTGCAAGTTTGTTTATGGATTCAGAATCCATACAATCATCCGCCTCATAGATATTTATCTACAAGCTTTCTTGCCGCTTGCGGTGCTATAAACATACGTTGACTTCAGCCTACTTGCGCCGCGCCTAATTTCTTCTCATAATGCTCAACCAAGCTAGACTTGGCAAAAAAAGGCAACACTACCCTCAAACCCAGCATCTATACTAACTTTACAAGCATTGCAAATAAATGACTACCCACCCCTTTGGTGTTTTGGGATTTGAGGGTTGGAGAATAGAGTTAACGGAAGATCCACTATGCCTTCAACCCAACCCGGAAATCCCGAAACTTACGCTACTGCAGACTGGATTCCCGCCTTCGCGGGAATGACAGAATAGGCGGGAATAGCAGCCTTCTCACCCATTCCCTACCGCACTGTCCCCACGATTTCATTCACATCCCCGATTCCTATCTGCGTGAGGTAGTTTTCTATCCCATCCACCACCTCCACCGCGGCCATCGGGTTTACGAAGTTGCCGGTGCCCACCGCCACGGCATTCGCGCCTGCGAGCATAAACTCCACCGCGTCCATCGCGTTCATAATTCCACCCATGCCGATCACCGGCACATCCACCGCTCGCGCGACCTCATACACCATCCTCAGCGCAACGGGCTTAACCGCGGGTCCCGAGAGCCCTCCGGTCACATTAGCCAGCTTGAACTTCCTGCTCCATGGGTCGATCGCAGTCCCCAACAGCGTATTTATCAGCGAGACCGCATCGCTCCCCGCATCCACCGCCGCGCGCGCCATCTCAACTATATTCGTTACATTCGGCGAGAGCTTCGTTATCAGCGTGAGCCCCGTTTTCGCCCGCACCGCCCGGATCACCTGCGCGATCCCCTCGGGCGACGTGCCGAAAACCATACACCCCTCTTTCACATTCGGGCACGAAACATTGATCTCCAGCCCTGCAATCCCATCGGTTTCATCAAGCCTCGCCGCGACCTCCGCATACTCCTCGACGCTGTGCCCGACCACATTCACGATCACCGGCACATCGAACTGCCTCAGAAACGGCATCTTCTCGTTAATTAGCGAGTCGACCCCATCATTTTGCAGTCCGATCGCGTTGAGCATCCCCGAGGGAGTCTCTACCGTGCGCGGATAATCATTCCCCTGCCACGGTTTAAGCGACGTCCCCTTGACCGTGATCGCCCCCAACCTGCCAAGGTCATAAAAATCCGACATTTCCTGGCCGAACCCGAACGTGCCCGATGCAACCGTAACGGGGTTTTTCATTTTAATACGGCCGATTTCGACTGCGAGCTTCGGTTTATGAGCTACCATATCACATCCTCCGCATCAAAAACCGGCCCATCCGTGCATACCCGCTCGAAATGCCAGTCCATCAACTCGCTCGTTGTTTCGGGAAAAGGATTTTCTGAAACCGGGCGAACACTCCGAATCTTCTGTACGCACCCCATGCAAACTCCGAGCCCGCAGGCCATGTTATTTTCCAGCGACACCTGGCAGTTGTGAACTCCCGCCTCCGCGCAAATCCTCGCCACTTCTTTCATCATCACATGCGGACCGCACGAATACACACGCACCGGCTTTTCCCGGTCCCGTTCCGATAATCGCTCCCGCAGAAGCTCCGTCACGAACCCGGAGTAGCCATAACTCCCGTCATCGGTGGATATCCCCACCGCGACCCCATGCGAGCGGAACTCCATCTCGCACAGGACCGCGTCCCTGCTTCGTCCGCCCGCAAGCACCGTAACGCTCTCGCAGCCCCACTTCGCGCACAGCGCATCGCAAAGAAAATGCAAAGGAGCCGCCCCGCAGCCTCCGGCTACGACGATGTGCTCCGTATCAGGGGCATCACCAAGGTCGAACCCTCTCCCCAACGGTCCGACAACGCTCACGATCTCTCCCGGCTGCACTTGCCTTAAAAGCGCCGTTCCCCGCCCCACAAGCACATACAGAAGCGAGAAAATACCCTCATCCGGATAAACCGCATGCACCGAGAACGGGCGGCGCAGCAGGGGATCGGTGGTCTTTGCGACCTGCACGTTCACGAACTGCCCCGCTCGCGCCTCCCGCGCGATTTCCAGCCCCGTGAGAAGCGTGCGCATCACCCCCGGCGCAACCTCGCTCTGTCCAACTATTTCACACTCATAAACACCTTTCATACCTTAGGATTCTTTCCCATTCATGCCCCATAATCCTGCCAATTCCCACCCAATTAAAAGGGCCGGGGTTTATGCCCCGGCCCTTGCACAACCACATATGCTCTTTGATACAAAACCTACCTGCGGCGTCGAGTCAGCCCAAGCAGACCAACAAGACCCGTTCCAAGAGCAAGCAGAGCGCTCGGCTCAGGGAGCTCGGTGATGCTGAAATCATCATAGAAGGTTGTTATCGTGCCACTGGAAAGGTTGAGCTCAAGGATGTTGAATCCGCCCTTGGTAATTGAATTCTTCACCAGCAGCGGGGTGGTCATATTGTCGATGTAATAGCTCAGCGTATTGGACCCATCAGCCAAAGGCGCGCTTACGACAATTCTCGCCTCATGCCAGCCGACCGATCTGGTAATGTTCAAATTATACCAACCCTGAGCATAGCCACCGGTATCATTGACAACTCTCGCCTGGTACTTATGATAATCAAACCCGGTGCTGGTATTGCTGGACATTCCCAGAGATGCCCGCTGAACAAGCGAACTATTCGTTCCACCGCCGGGGGGATCCGAGTCGGTCGGAACACCGCTGGTGTAAAGATCAAGAGCGACATAATCCTTGCAATTAGCATTGGCAGCGCCTACGGGATCATAGAACCACCAATCAGCAATGAAATTGCCTGCAAGCTGAGTACCACCGCCAACACGGTAGGTCAGGTCGACACCAATCTGGTCATAGTCAGCGGCACCATCAACATAACCTTTGATCATCTTATTGCCGCTGTGGGGATTGACGCCGTTGGGGAATGTAGTGCTCGTATACTTGCCACTCGTAACAACAGCGTTCGTTCCGCTGCACCCATAGAAGCAGAACCATCCCGGTTGTCCATCGAGCTTTCCGTTGTTGCGGCTCTCGAATCCATCGATAAACGGCGTAAAAGCCATGGTCTGTGAGGCGGCAAGCAGCACCAGAAGCGCTACAGTCACCATCGCGAAGATATTCCTCATACTTCCTCTCCTTCCGCTCGATCTGCTGCTGCGCATTGCAGCAGTCGCGCGTATTGTTATGGCTGTGCTTACTGTGCAGTGTAGCTGTGAAATCGAAAGCTGTCAAGCAGGTAATATTACCTGATATTCCGCTGGTTTACACACCAATGTTACCACACCTGACCAGACACAAGAGATAAGCCGGAGCGAAGGTGCTCCGGCTCGATCGGTCAGATCATCATCGCAAGCTGCGATTCGCATTTCTCCAGCGCATCCTGAGCCTGTTTCTGTTCGCTCATATCCAGGTTGAACGAAATAATACACCTGCGTCCGTGAAACTTGATTATCCCCGCATGATAGCGTGTGGGGAAGATCGACCCGTCCTTGCGTATATGGTCATGCTCCACCATAATCCACTCGCCTTTCTGCATGTGCTCCCAGGCCCGCCTGTCGCCTTCAGCGGATTCGGGAGTGTGGAGATCGGAGACATTCTTATTAGTGAGCTCTTCTATTGTATACCCATGCATCCTCGCCGCCACCTGGTTCGCCGCGACGATCTTCCCAAACATCCCTTCCTCCGTCTCCGCAATTATAATTCCTTCCACCGACTTCTCGAACACCGTCCGGTAAAGCTGCTCATACTCCGCGAGCTGCTCGTCTCGATCGAGTTTCTGTTCCATAGCTCTCCCCGTCCTTTGCTCGATAGATTGTGATTAAATAGCATACCCACTTGGTGGGGTAGTTCGTAACTATCATTGACCCAAACCCATCCGTAATGTTACCTTAAGCTCAAGCTTATGGGTCGCTATATCCGGGGGGATAATTATGAACGTCATCAATATAATACTCGCACTCTGCATCCTGCTGATCTCCGCCACGAGTGGAGAAACCGCTGAGCTGCGCAGCGGCTTCGCGAAAGTATCGTTAGAATGCACGGGGATTACACGCTTACAAGTCGACCCGAGCGGCCAGGGAAAATATAGCAAAATCAGCTTTATAAAGAACCTTTATCCCGAATCCTGGGAACCGACTCCTTCCACTAAAATCACAGTTAATGGCTCGCGGGCAGTTATCTCTCCGCTGGAAGCTCGTGAAATCCGCATCATCTCCCCCCAAAACGGGATCGATACGCCGGTAATGCTCGAAAAGGGCCACGCACTCGCACAGAGGTTCCACGTGCCGGAAGGGTGCGAGCTTCTCTCCGTATCTGCCCATCTGCCGACTTGGAACGTAAACACCTCCGGCGTGACCCTCAGCCTCTACCAGGACGATAAGCTCATCGCCTCACAACGCCTGACCAACGTCCCCGATAACTCCTGGCAAAAGATCGATCCGCCCACGGCGCTAAGCGAAGGCTTATATACATTAGAAATATCCGATCCGGTCGGGACGATAGGCTGGTGGAGCGCTTCTAAAGATATCGATCCCGAAGGAGAAGCCCTGACAGATGGTCTGCCCGCGCAGGGAGATCGCGCGATTCAAATCGTATGTAGAAAATTGCTCGGTACGGGCAGCCTGAGCCTCGACCTGCAAAAGAATGTTCTCACAATCGAAGCTGAATACAAGCACTTGAACGATTCGATATATTCAACTTTCCCCTGGCGATGGCGCACGACATGGACCAGGGACGGCTACGACTGCACCCCCAAAGCGAATGTGCTATTCAACCGTTTCTACAGCGATAACCAGCGCTACATGCCCATTCAACAGCTAAAAAGGCGCGGGAATGGCGGATTATCGTTCGACGGCTGCAAGTGGATCGAAATGGACGGCACGACCAGCGCGGACCTCCGCGTCAGCGCCGACAGCCTCAATCTACACTGGGAGATGAGCCCGGATGAGATGTCACTGCATTACGATACCCCTATGGAGCGCGATGGCGATATGCGGCGCACGAAGTGGCGCATATCAATCGAACCGCGAGACGATTCCGTCCCCTCCGAATTCCCCCGTTTCGGCTGCTCGGATAAATCGGTCGAAGCAAACCTCAACCGATTCTGGTGGGAACGCGGGTTCACTTACCCATCGCCGGTCGGAGCATCGATAGAATGGGCGGAATGGATGGCTTTGATTAGGGAATGGTTCTCCGGTCCGCAGCATGATGGGCAGATCAGGCTGCTTGCCGGCTACCCGATCACCTCCGAAGGCTATGTTCACACCTGGGGACAGACCCCTGGCTGGCCGCTTGTCCAGAACCGCGACACCCGCCACTTCGACACCAACGCCCGGTTCATTCTCGCCTGCTGGAGGCATTACCTCTGGACAGGCGATAGATCGTTCATTCAATCGCAATCCGAACGGCTCCGCAGCGCGATGCGATATCAGCTCGAGGTGCTGCACGGGACCGACGGCCTCATCATAACACCCGACTTCAAAACAGGCCGCCACGAGGATCTCAGCGACAATTACTGGGATGTCCTCCCCTTCGGCCATCTCGACGCCTACGCAAATGCCGTATTCTATGCATCTCTTACAGCAATGGAGCAGATCGACAATGCGCTCGGTGAAAAATCGCTCGTTAATTACGCATCGCTCCGAAAGATAGCCCATGCGCGTTATGATGAAATCTTCTGGGACGATGCAAAGGGCCGCTACATCGGCTGCGTGGATTCTGATGGAGTAAAGCACGATTATGGCTTCACGTTCGTAAATCTCGAAGCTCTTTACTATGGGCTCGGAGATAAGGAGAAAGCACGGCACATTTATAAATGGATGGAGACTGAGCCCACGTCCTCGGGTAAAGCGGACACCTACTCCCGCTGGATTTTCGCCCCCCGCGCAACCACCATCCATAATCCAATGTGGGGATCGAACCCGAATGCGGAAAAGAACAGCCCGCAGCCGGCATGGTGGACCTACTGGTGGCGCGGCACCCTATTCGGCGACCAGTGCCAGGACGGTGGTGCGATCCTCTATACATCATTCTACGATCTCATGGACCGCGCGCAATACGGCGACGCAGATAACGCTTGGAAGCGCTTTATGGAGATACTGAACCGCTACCGCATGCCCGACAGATTATGCGGCGGCTCTCCGCTCTATCGCGGAGAAAAATCGCAGCAGGAAGACGCCGGATCGGTCGGCCTTGACCATCCGTTTCCCGAAAGCGGGCTTGTGCCGTGTTATTTCCTCTATGGGATAATCGGCCTGAGCGCAACCCCCGACGGTTTACACATAAAACCGAACCTGCCGAAGGCTCTCACCTACGCCGAAGTCCGAAACATAAGCTGGCAGGGAATGAGCCTGCATATCCGGGTCACCCGCACAACGGTAACGATCGATGGCAGGACCAGGGACAACAAGCCAATCGCGCGCAGGTTCAAAATTAAACCCGGTGAGAGCGTAATCGTGCCGAAGAATTAGCCGGCGATATTCACCGGCATTTTACAGTATGTTATCCGTCCTTTATCGGCAGGAAGGAAATCCTGAGATCATTGTCGAATGATTACTCTACTGTCATCATCGGCGCGGGCGAAACAGTCCGTGCCGCTAATTGCGTACAGATAACTGGTCAGTTGATGCGTTTGCAGGAGGATCTACACGATAATGGATTATTTTCTGACTGAAGAGCAGATATTCATGAAAGACGTCGCCAAGGACCTGGCGGAGAAGAAAATCAAGCCGGTTAGCGCCCACTACGATGAGGCTAACGAGTTCCCATGGCCGGTCGTGAAGGACATGGCCGCGGCCGATATCTTCCGCGTCTTCATCGATGAGAAATACGGCGGGATGGCGGGCGACAGCCCTATCATGAACATGTGCGTGGTCACCGAGGAGCTCAGCAAGGTCGACGGCGGCATCTCGCTCGCATTCGCTGCCACTGGGCTCGGCACGTTCCCGATCCTCGTATCCGGCTCCGAGGAGCAGAAGGAGCGCTGGCTGCCTCGCATCGCCGACGGCACCATCGCGGCTTTCGGCCTTACCGAAGCTAACGCCGGCTCGAACGTCGCCGGAATCCAGACCCGCGCGATCGAGGACGGCGATTCCTACATTATAAACGGCACCAAGCAGTGGATCACCAACGGCGGAGAAGCCGAGATCTACACCGTCTTCGCGGTTACCGATCCGGACCGCGGACCGCGCGGTGTGAGCTGCTTCGTGATTGAAAAGGGAACCGAAGGCTTCAGCTTCGGCAAGAAAGAAGACAAGATGGGCATCCGCGCATCGGCTACCCGCGAACTCGTCTTCCAGGATTGCCGCGTCCCCAAGGAGAACATGCTCGGTAGGCGAGGAACCGGGTTCTTCACCGCGATGAAAACATTCGATCAGTCCAGACCGGGCGTAGCCGCTCAGGCTCTCGGGATAGCTGCAGGTGCCCTCGACCTGGCGATCAACTACTCCCGCGAGCGCAAGCAGTTCGACCAGCCGATCTCCTCGTTCCAGGGCTTAAGGTTCATGCTCGCCGATATGGCGATGAAGGTCGAAGCCGCGAGGGCTCTGGTCTACAGCGTAGCCCGCTGGATCGATTCCAAGCCTAACGACAAGACGACCGCCTACTCCGCGATGTCCAAGTGCTTCGCGTCGGATGTGGCGATGGAAGTCACCACCAACGCGGTGCAGGTCTTCGGTGGCTACGGCTACATGAAAGAGTATCCGGTAGAGAAAATGATGCGCGACGCCAAGATCACCCAGATCTACGAAGGCACCAATCAGATTCAGCGAGACGAAATCGGCCGCGGCCTGATCGCCGAAGCTGCGAGGAAGAAAGATTAACTTTCTGGTTTGATGGTTGGATGGTTAGATAGTAAGGGGCGCGGGGGAACTCGCGCCCCTCTGCTATAATGGGCGAGGGTGGTATAATGAAGGTACGCGATGTCATTAAACGCTTAAAGCCGACTGTTGGAAACAGGTCCGGATGCCAGGGGATCACCGCCAGTTGCCAGAGTTACGCCGCGACAGTGATTTGCTCGAATACCTGAACTGACGATGTGCATCTTTACAAAACCATCTTCTGCCTCGTGGAGAGTGCTACAATACACGTGCGGAAGATTGTATTATAAGATTCTAGTGCCGGTGCTAAAACCGCGTCAGGTGGAAAAAGCATTCGAGAACCTTAGCTGGAAAGTGGACCGCCATCAGGGCAGCTACATTACATTAACGAAACCCATAAATATCGCAAAACTCTCAGTACCCGACCACCCCGAAGTCGCTCGAAGAGATGATTATAATGCGGCGTTGCTGCCGGTCCAAGACTAATCCGTAACAGCGTAATCCGAATCGACCCAATCGCCGACGGTCTCAATCAATTAAACCCCAACACCCCTGCCCCTCGCACCGGAATCGCCCTCACGAACTCCGGTAAACTCCTCCTCGCGGTCTGTGATCAGCCCGCCACCCTCCACCAGTTCGCTGGAGCATTGCGATCACGCGGCGCAATCGAAGCAATCAACCTCGACAGCGGTCCCGCATCGGAACTATACTTTAGAGGCAAAACCATAGTCCCCGCGAGGCTGTGTATGACAAATCTGCTGATTGTATACAAAAAACTGCAGGCAAATAATAACGAGACAGGACAGCAGTCGAAGGTGCCTTGCATATACCACTCTATAAGCATTAAGCCCGATCAAACCCGCAGGATTCCCACCCACATTCGCGGAAGCTATTTCTGGTAATCTCATCCGAATCAGAGGTTAAAAATGTTAAGAACCCGCTTAGCTGTTCTGTTTGCCACCGTCTTGTGCGTCCTGCTTGCGTCTTGCGCGTTCAGCGAGACACTTGCCGAACTCAAGGCTAATATGGATAAGGTCGCCGTCGGTTTTCACGGCACACTCGGCTACAGCCTCCATCTCCGGGGCAAGCACGATGAACGCATCAGTTTGAACGCTGATGAGCAGTATCCTACCGCGAGCACCATCAAAACCGCTATCATGTGCGAAGTCATGCATCAGATCGAGCAGGGCAAGATCAAATGGAACGATCAGCTCGAAGTTCAGCCCGAATGGGACCGCGAGGAAGGCGGGTTCGCGTTTTATTTCAAGGACGGGACGAAGATTCCCATCGGCCAGTGGGTCCACCTCATGATAACGATGAGCGATAACACCGCAACCATCCGTCTGCGCGATTGCATCGGCCAGAAAAACGTTAATGACTGGCTCACCTCCCACGGCTTTAAGCAGACACTGCTCCTGAACGGCAAGCAGTGCGACGATCTCGGCCTGCGCCCGCTGCAGCACAGGTGGGGTCTCGGTGTAACCACTCCGAACGAGATGCTGCGCCTGATCGAGATGATCCGCGACGGTAAAGCCGGCTCCCCCGCATCATGCGACAGGATGATGCGGCTGCTCAACCACCAGTACTGGGACGACTACACCGCCGGTCAGGTCTCGCCCTACGTTCACTGCGCGACCAAGACCGGAGCCATAGACCATGCTCGCTCCGATGTGTCGATATTCACGACCCCGAAGGGCGAAGTTGCTCTCACAATTTACACAAAGAACCAGCAAGACGACAGCTGGGAAAAGACCAACGAAGGCGATATGGCAATCCGCAAGCTCGCTCAGATGGTTTGGCGGCACTATGATCCCGATCATACCTGGGCTCCACCCACCGGCGAAACGGACCTGCTTCCTTCGGAATAAAATAACATAAAATTCCAGAACTGAAGGCAACCCCGGCGGCATCCCGATGCGTTATATATAATGCAAACTCATCGCGTGATGCCGCTTTTAATCACGCTAACCCTGGAGCACCCGTGAATTCGCCGAGTTTCATCGCCAGAATCAGATTACCTTTGCTTGTCTCTATGATCCTCGTGTGCGTGTGTGCGGCGTTTATCTATATCGCCAACCGCCCCAACCACAAGCATCTACTGCATAAAAAGCTCGGTCCGGTAATATGCATCGATCCCGGTCACCCATCTGAAACCAACTCCGCGCGCATAATGCAGAACGGCACAAACGAGCTTACCATGAACTGGGAAGTCGCGCTCAAGCTTGCGTCGGTCCTTGAGAAGCGCTACGGGGTGAAAACGGTTATGACGAAAAAATCGCGGGACCAGTTTGTGAGAAACCACACTCGCGCCATCATCGGAAACGAAAGCGAGGCGGATCTTACAATCCACCTCCACTGTGACTGCGGCCCGAGTAGAGGTTTCACGATATATTACCCCAACCGCAAGGGTAAGCTCGAGGGCAAGGAAGGTCCGCCTCCTCACGTGATCAGGGACAGCCATAAAGCCGCGTATGAGCTTCACGATGGAATGTGCGCGGTACTGCTGGGCCATTTGCATGACCGCGGGATCAAAGGCGACGATAATACCCGTATCGGCCGGGTGAAGGGGACACTGACGGTATCGGCTTACAGCGAAGTGCCCACGCTGACGGTTGAGATGGTATTCTTAAGCAGCAGGCACGACGCCGTCTTCATCAAAAGTGAAGCAGGCCAGGAGATGATGGCGCAGGCGCTTGCAAAAGGGATAGCGAATTTCCTCACAACGCTGGGTTATAAAACCGAAAAAGGGAAGTTCCTGAACGAACCACCAATCCGCCGCTGATACCATTCCTCCTCCTTGCGATTCCGAACCACGGCGACGGGGTACAAACATTATGGAGCCTACGGACCTGAGGAGACAGACATGGAGGCCCACAGGGACAGAGCATTGGCAGAAATGGTAAGGCATCGATTGCTATCGGACCAACGGCTCTCCGGACAGTGCATAGCGGTTACGGCAAGCGCAGGTTATGTTCAACTGATCGGATCGGTAGGCAGTGAAGACCTGAAAAGATTAGCATCCGAGCTCGCAAAGGGAATAACGGGAGTTCGTGGTGTAGAGAACCGCCTCGATATCAGCAGCAGCTGCAGAGCATGATCATATCAATTTATAATCTCATATTTCATGACCGGTATTCCTTCTGCTGGTGACGGCAGGAGGAATACTGGTACAATTACTGGTTTTCATTCTCCTTGAACGCATCCGTTGACAATTTGCACGTGTCAAAGGTAAGATGCAAATAGGGGGAACGGCCGGGCTTTCCTCTGAAGCCTGTTGCCGCCAGTATCTAAGCGCATAGATAAATGCTCAATACTTATACAGTGGGAGTCTGATCGGCGCCTATAATCTTCTTTGACGCGAAAGGCCGAAAGATAGAAGGGATAGGTAACAGGTAATAGATAACAGTTTTAGTCCACGAAGGCGGACTTTGTACCATGTTGCCGGAAATTCATTCCACGGGACACGGACTGACTGTCGAAGGTACAGACCTTCACCCAAAGTATTTAACATTGAGCATTGAGAATTAAGCATTCTCCCTTCCCGCCTCCTTTGCCCCCTCGGAGAGCGGGAAGTTCTGGTCAGAGGTAACAGGAGGCATCACAATTGAATAATAAAAGCTCGATGAAGCTTTGGATACTTGCGGGCATCGTGCTCTGCGCGGTCCTGATTTCCTGCGTGAGTCCCGTATCCGCACAGACCAACCCTGAATTTCGCGCCTATTGGGTTGATGCGTTTCATACGGGGTTCAAATCGGCTACTGATGTCAACAATCTTCTCGCAGCCGTCCGCGCAAGCAATATGAACGCGGTGGTAGTACAGATGCGGCGCCGAGGCGATACGTATTACCCCTCCAACTACGACCCCTGGGCTCAGAACGCGAATCAATCGTTCGATGCTCTCGGTTACCTGATCCAGCAGGCTCACAACGGATCACCGAGAATCGAAGTCCACTGCTGGTTCTGCACAATGCCGATCTGGGATGACCAGTATAACGCGCCCACTTCCAGCAAGCATGTCTATAACAAACACCCGGAATGGCTCTCACAGGATAACACAGGGAGCAAGTGGTACGCTACCTCATCAACTGGCGGCTACTATATGGTCGATCCGGGCGTGCCCGCGGCAATGCAGTATACGCATGATGTAATGATGGATGTAGTCAACCGCTACGACGTCGACGGCATCCACTTCGATATCGTTCGCTACCCCGGAAATGAATGGGGCTACAACCCCACCGCCGTCAGCCGCTTCAATACCCTTTACAATCGCACCGGCACACCGGTATATAACGACTCCGCCTGGCTGCAATTCCGCAGAGATCAGGTGACAGCGCTCGTTCGCAAGGTCTATGTCGATACCTGGGCGGCTAAGCCGTGGGTCAAGGTCAGCGCATCTACCATCCCCTGGGGCAACGGTCCCACATCCGATTCCGGTTGGACCAGCACCTCCGCTTATTCGGATGTGCTGCAGGACTGGAGAGCATGGATGCAGGAGGGGATACTCGACCTGAATATGCCCATGAACTACGATGACCAGTCCAGCTCTACCGAAGCATCATACTACGACCACTGGGTCACTTATGAAAAGGCTCACAAATACAACCGGCAGCTTGCGATCGGGATGGGCTCATATCTTAACACCAAAACCAATGTTTATCATCAGCTAAACGACACAAGGACCGCGGCAACCTGGAATAATCAAACCTATTATGCCGACGGGCAATCGTTCTATTCCTACGCCGTTCCTTATCTCAACGGCACCGGGCAGGCTTCTTCTTTCGCCGGCGATCTGGTGGCAAACTGCTATCCCACATCAGTCCCGGTGCCGGATATGCCCTGGAAAAGCTCACCCACCAAAGGGCATATAAGAGGAACCGCATTCACCACCGGCTCAGCGCCTATCGACGGACTCACGGTGAACCTGAACGGAACCGAGGCTGGTTCGATCAAATCGGACGGGACCGGCTACTACGCGTTCGTCGATCTTACTCCCGGGACCTACACCGTATCCGGCACCGTGGGAGGAAACTACAAGAGCGCAACGGTAACTGTGACGGCAGGTCATGTCGTCGATGCAAACCTGGACTTTTCAAACGATCCCACACCACCCGTGATCAGCGGTGTCAGCACAACAAATCTCCGTCCCTACTCCGTCGATATCAAATGGAATACGGACGACTTCTCGACGAGCCAGGTGGACTACGGCACAACAACCGCCTACGGTATGACCACACCGCTCGACGGCGCCACCGTGCAAAGCCACACGGTCAGCCTCGATGCGCTCAGACCCGGTCAGCTATACCACTTCCGGGTCCGCAGCGTCAACTGCTCGGGGCTCGAATCGGTATCCGGCGACTACACATTCACCACATTCAGCGATACCACAGCTCCGGCTATCACCAACGTGAGCGTATCCGGTATCACCGAAAACAGCGCCGTGGTAACATGGACGACCGACGATTATTCGACCAGCATGGTCCAATACGGTCTGACTTCGGCATACAGCCAGTCCACGGATGAAGATACAACCCCGGTTACCGATCACAGCGTGCTGCTTTCGAACCTCACGCCTAACACGGTCTACCATTTCAGGGTAAAATCGACGAACATCGCGTCGCTCACGGCTTACTCGAGCGATTACACGTTCATGACGCTGTATCCATCGATGGATGTAATCGTCGACAACCCTGATGCCACCCTCACCGGAACATGGACACCATCGAACGACAACGGAGGCTGGCCAGCATCGAGCAGTCAGTTCATATATACAATGAACGCGGTATCGAGCCCAACCGCCACCGCGATATGGACCCCTAACCTTAAAGCAACCGGCAACTATAATGTCTATCTCTGGTACTCGGCGGGCTCCGACCGCTCCGCTAACGTTCATTACAGTGTCATCACCGCTTCGGGGACTGTACTTACGAGCGTGAACCAGCAGATAAACGGCAGCCAGTGGGTAAAGATTGTCAGTTCGCGCCAGTTTAACGCAGGCACGGCAGGATATGTGAAGCTGATAAATAACACCGGAGACACCGAAGGTACAAAGAAGATTATCGCAGACGCGGTGAAGTTCGAATATGCCGATGCGACCGCGGACACAACCGCGCCTTCGGTTCCGTCAGGATTGACTGCAACAGCCGATTCGGCATCTCAGATTACCGTGAATTGGGCAGCTTCGACCGACAACGTCGGCATTGCTGGTTACAAGGTATTCCGCGGTGGGGTGCTCGTGGGCAATTCCACAACCACCAGCTACACCGATACAGGGCTTGCAGCGAACACGCAATACAGCTACACCGTCTCCGCTTATGATGCGAAGATGAATGAATCGGCGCAATCGAGCGCGATCGGTAAGTATACGCTCTCGACACCGCCGACCACCTACATCATCACCTGCACCAAGAGCGCCAGTGTTTGGTATAACGCGGGCTCGTTTATGTTCAATAATGCCGGGTTCGGGGCCGGAAAGGTAACTTCGTACCGATACGTATGGGATAACTCGCCGACGCACGCCTGGTATGACACCGAAAGCATGTGGACATCGACCTCTAAAACGCTGTATGCTACCACGAGCCCCTCGGGATGGTATTTCCATGTGAAGGGATACAATGTCGATGGAATCGGCAACGGCACGCTCGACCTCGGCCCATACTACTTCGACACCGATCTGCCCGTTATGAACCAGGTGAGCGCGCCAAAATATCTCCCGATACACGGCGATAACTACGGCGACCTCACCGCCAACTGGGCTGGAACGGACGCATCGAGCGGAGTAGCTGAATATCAATACGCCATCGGAACAACAACTGGTGGTACTGACATCCTCGGTTGGACATCAGCCGGAACCAACACCTCCGCAAGCTGCCACTACGCTGGCGCTCTCTCGCATAGCTACAGCTACTACTGGAGCGTGAAAGCGAAAGATGCGGCAGGTAACTGGAGCGCCATTACAACTTCTAGCCCGTCCATCTACACAAACGCTTACGCAACCATCGCCGAAGCTATGAAGAACCCGGACACCACACCGGTCTTCATCGACCCGGCGCTGGTAGTGAGCGCGACATTCGGCAACTACAGCTACGTTCAGGAAACCGGCAGATCGCGCGGATTAAGGCTGGCTTATTGTGACGCGGGGTGGCAGCCGGGAACTATAGTAAGCATAGCGGGGGTCCTCAATACCATATCGGGTGAAAGACAACTCACACAGATCGAATGCAGAGCACAGACGAACGGAACCAGCGCCCCCTATCCGCTGGGAATGGCTGCATCGAAGATCGGCGGAATGGCGCCCGATCAGTATACGACAGGGCTTGATGGAGCAGCCGGGCTATACAATGTCGGGCTGCTGATCAGGACAGCGGGCGGTGTCACATCCCACGGAACCGGCTGGTTTATTCTCGATGATGGTTCGGGGGCGACAGTAAAGGTCTATTCCGACAAATTTGTGAACGATGGAACCGATTTTGTCGGAGTCACAGGCATAGCGGGCATCGAATCAGGCCAAAGAATAA
>Ga0123519_10000783_pt1 | contig 55832 bp, 47 predicted proteins | sample YelNatPaOPRAMG02_FD_87396 | JGI IMG/M metagenome (GOLD analysis project Ga0123519, IMG submission 87396) | Hot spring microbial communities from Yellowstone National Park - Yellowstone National Park OP-RAMG-02 (version 2) | ecosystem: Environmental > Aquatic > Thermal springs > Hot (42-90C) ...
AGCTCGAACACTTCCTCCGGAGACTTCTGCCTCATCTTGTCAATGAGGTGGCGAAGGAAGTCACTCGCTCCTTCTTCACCCTTCTTGGCAGGCACCCATTTTCCCTCCACTTGTTTTATAAAGTGAGGGATCCAGAAGCCTGCCTGTCTTGTAAGCTCTTTGAGCCTCTCGAGGTTCGGATCAGGTTGCCAAACCTTCCGGTCTGTCAGCTCCGACCCTTGCTGTTCCTCAGGGCTCCCCTTGTTTTCTGAAGCCTCTTCTGAAGCCTCTTCTTGAGATTCCTGGACCTGCTCCTGCTGCTTCTCCTGCTCCTCCTGTTTCTCCTGCTGCCCTTGCCCCTGCTCTTGCTCCTGCTCCTTTGGCTGCTCTATCGCCTCCGGCCTCTTGCGCCCCTTACGGGCCTTCTTTTCTACAGGTGCTTCAGGCTTTACGGGCTCCGGCTCGGGCTTCTCTTTTGGGGTTTTCTCCCGAGAGAGGCTCTCCAAATGAGCCAAAAGCCTCTCGCCTAGCTCCTGAAGATTATTCAGCCTCTCCTCAGGAACTATCAAAACCCTGTTTTCTCCAGGGGGAGAAAAACTCTTCTCCACACCGATCACACCGAGGAGCCGCGCGACCCAATGACCCTGCGGGCCATCCGTCCGCCTACTTCGCAGACCAGCAATAATATCGCTGGCTTCCTTGTCGTCGAGGGGCCACTCCCAGCCCCCCCCTGCATAGTTTCCTGGTTCCTTCCCTTCCAGTAGTTCAACTAAAACCGCAAATTGCGACCATTTCATTTTACCCACCTCCTTACCTCCTTTTTGATGTCTTTAGTACTATCACCAAAATTATTTTTTGTCAAGAAATATCTCTGGCAACCACCTCTCAAGGAAAAAACCAAAGAGCCTTATTAAAGACTCTCTATCGTGCCTTCCAAAAACCTTCTTTGCGAATCTCTTTCTTCAGAAGAACCTTGTTCACCTTAATACCCAGCATTGGCAAGCTTGCTCGAAACTCTACCTCATAAGGAACCTTCAGAGGAGAAAGGCGGTTTCTTACAAAACTTTTGATCTCAAAAGGAGAAGCGGTTTCGCCTGGCTTGAGAACCACATAGGCCAGAATCCTCTCGCCTCTGTCAGGATCAGGAACGCCGATGCAGGCAGCCTGACTGATTTTGGGATGACTCTCTAGAATATCTTCAATCTCCCGAGGGTAGATATTACAGCCACCCACAATGATAATATCTTTTACCCTATCTACCACATAAAGATTACCCTGCGCATCCAGACGGCCAACATCTCCGGAGGCAAACCAGCCCCCCTGAAAACAGAAAGCATTGGCTCTCTCGTCTCCTATGTAGATACGAATGACATTGGCGGCGCTGGCGCTAAAACAGATCTCGCCCTCCTGACCTACGGCGCAATCTTGCCATTCCTGGGAAGCGCTTCCTTCGTAATCTCTAAGCTTTATAATCCGGGTAGGCAGGATTGGTTGACCTACACAAGCAGTAGGCAGACTTTCGTCATAAGGCTGGTCTAAGGCGCGTACAGAGACCAGCGAGTGAGTCTCGGTCAACCCATAACCAGGACGAATGGCAATGCCTGTCCTTCTTCTAAAGAACTCAAAGATACTTGGCGAGAGATAATCACCGCCGTTGATACAAATTGTGCTAGCCGGCAACTTTAGACCGCTACGCTCTAGAGCCACAGCCATTGCCTGATAGATAAGCGGTACAGCGGTAATTAAACTCACCCTATAGCGAATAAGCTGAGTAAGAATCTCAGTCACCCGCGGCGGGCTAAAAAGCTCACTCAAAGAGATGGTAGCACCAAAATAGAGCGGGGCTAACAGATTAAAGGTTAGCCCAAAGACATGGAAGAGCGGCAAAAAACAGGAGAAAATATGGCTTTCGGGATAAGGAATAAGATGCTCGCATTTTTTGAGCACATAGAGGAAACCGGCATTGGTCAAAGGAGAGGCTTTGGGCTGACCTGTAGTGCCTGTAGTAAACAACAAGGCGAGCGTCTCGCCAGCTGCTACCTTAACTTGCAAAAAAGCTTCTTTCTCCTGCTCTTCCCTTACGGAAGCATCCGACTGGCTGTGAAGAATCAACGCAGAAGGGATTTGCTCTGCCACCCTTAGAAGAAGCGAGTTGCTTACAAGCCATCTTTGAGCACCCGCAGCCTTGCTAATTCGTGTAAGCTCAGCGGGACCAAAGCTGGGATTGACCAACACCGCTATACCGCCGGCAAGCATCACTGCCAGCATCTGAACGATAAACTGGGGCGAGTGCTGCATCAGAATCAAGGTTGGCTCACCCTCCGAAAGTCCAAGTCTTTTAAGCCTTACAGCCCCAGCTTCAATTGCTCTTAAAAGCTCTCCATAGGTCACCGACGCGCCATCGGCAAGTAGTAGCGCTGGCTTTCTAGCATTCTGCCGCGCAGAGAACCTAATCGCCTCAAGCAGACTCTCCATCTTCTTCCTCCTTTTTTAGATTTTGTTTTCAAGAAAGCAAAACTTTATTTCTTTATATAAACTCTTTTTTTTTAAAAAGCAAACCTAACCTTTAAAATGGGTCTTTGTAAATTACTGCTTAAAGAGTGCCAAAACCAAAAAGAGAGAGAAGGTATCGCCCAGAAACTGGCCAGAGGGCAACAGAGGGATTTTATCTCGCGAGAAGATGGCAAATTAATTCAATTTTGTCAAGACCTTCTTCAACTTTTTTGTGGTATAATCTTTTTAAGAAATATTAAATCCTAAAAGGAGGGTAAGATGGCTTCTAATTCTTTATTTACTGACCCCAAAGATCTTATTGAGGGCGATTTTTTTGAGCTGGTAGGTCTGCAGAGCCTCAGTGAGCAGCAAAAAGAAGAGCTGATGGCAAAGATTATTGATTCTATCCAAAACCGAGTGGCGCTAAGAATTGATGATTTACTAGAAGATAAAGATAGGGAGGCTTTTCATGAAGTGCTCCAAAAAGAAGACTCTGATGCTATCAATAAATTCTTGGCCGAAAGAAATATTGATGTAGCCAAACTGGTGGTAGAAGAATCGTTGCTTCAGAAAAACGAGCTCTTGCAAATGATCAATACAGTCAAACAAGGAGGCCAAAATGCCTAACGAAATCTTAGGCGAACTAGAGGCCGGCGGGAAGAAGCCGGTCAATCGCCTATCCGGTGAAGGCGAGCCAATAGACGAAGAAGAAAAAAATAAGAAAAAACGGGAAGGGCAAGAGGCGGGACAAGAAAATCCATCAGCTACAACCCAAGAACCTGAAGGCAAGGTTCAGATTCAGGTGCTTCCGGAAAATCCCCCCAACCCTCCAGAAGGTCCTGGGCGCCTAAATTCGCAAAACTTAAATAGATCGCCTGATAAGCCTGATGTTCCTATCTCTACAGAAGACTACAATCCTTCTTCTCAGGATTACAGCGCTCCACTCGCTTCCTACCCTGAAAGCGGTGGTGATAGAGATTATAATCCACCCACGGTACCCAAAGATGCTCCTGGGTCAAATGAGCCTCGCGGACCTGTGGCAGACTTTCTCGTAAAAGAATATCCCTATATCACCCCTGAAGAAAGACAAAGCGGCAATATCCCGCCAGAGTTCCTGCAGCCAATCCGTGAATTTATGAGTAAGCCAAGAACACCAGAAGACTATGAGCGCTTTGCCCTTAAGATAATAAATTTTATCTGCCAAAGAGATGAGCAAAGGGCAAAGGAGCGCTATCGGGGTCCACTCTTTGGAGCCATAAAAAGATTCTTTAACCGCGAAGGTAGACGTCGAGAGGCAGAGGTATTAGAACGCGCGGGCGAGTGGCAAAGTAACCCAAAGTGGAAAAAATGGCTCAAAATCGGGGCGAAAATCTTAGGTGGTTTTGGTGCAGCAGCGGCAATGACCTTTACCGGCGGTGCAGGCCTTTTCCTAACACCCTTCCTCTGGACAGCCGGAGTCAGAGAGGGCTGGGATGGTATCCTGCAAGCAATAGAAGAGATTGGTTGGGGTAGGCATCGCTCTCGCCATGAGCTGGAAGCTCAACAAGTTCTTAGCCAAAAAATAGAAGAGTTAAAAAGGGTGACCCAAGAGCAGAGACGAGAAATCGATCCCCAACAGTTGTATGAAGCTCTTATAGATGTCTTGAAAACAGAACAGCAACTGATAGAACACCAACATCTTAATATGCAGGATGAAGATCGCTGGGCTACCATCCGTGGTGTTGCCTCTACGGCTCTTACCATTGGCACTGGTGCTTTTCTGGGTATACCCTTTGGAACTGCCCAGCATAGCGTTGGTGCCACTGGCCATCCCACCGAAGTAATTACCGCAGCAGGAAGACATACAGGCGTCTTTCTTGATCCCTCTCATCGCGTTTTTTGGAATCTAAAAGATGGGCTTCACTACCTCTACAACAGCCAAGAGGAAATGCTAAGGGTGGCAAATGTTTTCAACCAGCATCTTAATTGGCAGCCCTTCTGGGATACCTTTGGACGCGCCGCTCATTCTTTAGGACATGGCTTGGCACCTACCCAAATCGCCGGGCTGGCTGCCGGTGGCATCTACACCATTAGCAGATGGCTTGAGCAGTACTTCCCAAAGAGAAAAAGGTGGTCAACCTTGGAAGCCTATATGAAAGAATATCCTTATCGCAAGGAAAAAACCGAAGAGACCGAGTATACACCTCCTTCAGCGCCAGAGTATGAGACTGCAGGTTACGGAGAAGAAAAAAAGATTACCAAGGAAAAAAGAATCCAACAAGAAAGAGAGGCGGTGGCTGCTTATCTTAAAAACCTCCAAGAAACCGATCCTGCTTATTATGAAGAGATAATGAAGGAAGCGAAAGATAAGCCTATGTCAGAAAACTGCAGGGCAACCATTTGTGTTCCGGCAGTCCCCAATGAAGATTTTGAAACCCTTCTTAGAAATTTCCTTGGCCAAAAAGATCTTCAGGACAATCCTCTACCACCTGATTCTTTCGAGGTAAATATTCTTGTCAATGACCTAGAATCCAAGAAAGAGGATATCGAAAATGCAGTCAAAAAAATAGATGAGTTAAAAAACAAGGAAGAATTTAAAGATTTAAAAATCAATATCATCCTGAAGCCTTACAAAGAACCCGTACCTATTGGCCAGATAAGAAAACTGCTTACTGACGTGGTTTTAGCAAGATCCTCAAACAGAGAAAAACAGAATGAGCCGCTGGTAATTATCTCTAATGATGCCGACCTGCGCCAGATAAACAAGGATTATATCGCACGGCACCTAAAAGCCTATGAAGATAATCCAGATCTAGCAATTGTGGCGGGTAAGGCTGATTTTCCCGAAGAGGAGTATAAGAAGTATCCCTATCTTCTTGCCACAGTCAGACTCTTACAAGCAGCAGATACGGTCTTAAGAAACAGAAAGGTCTTTCTGCCCAAAACTATGGGCAATAATTCCTCCTTTACAGCCGAAATCTATGCAAAAGTTGGCGGCTATGACAAAAACCACAGGGTGGCCGAAGATTTAGAGTTTGCGGAAAGGATTGCAAGAAAGGCTCAAGCAGAAGGCAGAAAATCAGAGAAAGCCATAGAGTATCATGGCATAGATGTGATTGCAGATCCAAGACGCTATGTAGCGGCTATCGAAAAAGGACTACCTGTTGTTAAGGCTTATAGGGATTTTCATGAAAACAGAGCGATAAGAGAAGCCGAGCCGGAGAAAAAGCGTTTGGAAGCGTTAACAGATATCAATGCCGCCGAGTTCCAAAAGGCGCTGGAAGAAGAAGCTACCAATCTCTTTAATTACATAAAAGGAAGAATCTTTGATAAGATTTTTGACAACCAGGAAGAGGTAAAAAGACGAAGAGCTGAGCAAGGAAAAAACGCTAAGCTTGATGATTTAGTTGGCAGGCTTGTCCCAGAAATTGAGCCAAAAGCACAGAAGGAAGCTGGAGAGCTGTTTAAAGAGATAATGAGACTTTGGGGTGCAGATTATAACATTATTCCTGGAAGAACGCCGGGGGTCTATTCTGTTCAATTTAAAGACTGGACAAAACTTAAAAGAGGTCTTGAAGCTTACCTCCAATTTGGCACACTGGGTTGGCTAAAAACTTCAGAAAACAGTCCAGGGCCAGAGGCACCTAAACAGCAAGAGTAAGAAAAACCAAAATAAAAAGCTAAAAAGACTAAAAAATAAAAAAGCCTTTTGGGGATGAAAGGGTGAGAGTTTTTAGTTTTTAAAAATCTTCTTCAAAAAGAAAAAGCCCCCTTCTTATTAGTTAGATAGTTAGAAAAAGAAGGGGGCAAAAAAAATTAAGGATACGACGGTGGTGCCGGTGGCGCTGGTTGGCGTCGCCGAGCAGCAAGCGCTGCCGCGGCGACAACGATAGCCGTAGCTATCACCAGCCACAAAGCAATAGATGCCCTATCCGGGCCTTTCCGGAAGGGCACAGCCGGTGGTGTTGAAGAAAGCGGCTTGGAGACAGCCGGTTTTCGGCTTACCTTGCGGCTTACCTTTTTTGGCCGGCTAGTCGGTCTACCCTGACCAACTGGCCGGCTTTTTACCGCCGGAGCCGGGGTGGGCGCTGCTACTTTGACTACCACCACATTGGTGGCGGTGGCGGTAGCGGTGGTTGTAGCTGTAGCAGGAACGCCTTCTCCTTTCCTCTCCTCAGTCACTGTCTCTTTTTGAACAGTCTCTGGGGTAGGAGGCACCATCTCAACGGTTTCTTTTGTTTCCGCCGTCTCCAGCGGCTCTGGTTCTAAGCTTGTCACCTCAGCCCTCACAAGAGGGCAAGCGCACAAGCCCAAAAACACTAAAAGGGCAAGTGTCCTCATTTTTTCCCTCCTTAATTTTGGTATATTAAAAATATCATAAAATAATAAAAAGTCAATATATTGGGGTTACTTTCCCCTTTTTAAAAACCACAAAAAAGAACCAAAGCTGGTTTTGGCCCCCTTAAGTCAAAGCTTTTTAAACTTTCTAAAAATCTAGAGCCGACGTACTCGCAAAAGCCCTGAGCAAGCAATCACCTCTACACCCCTTTTTTCTAGCAGATCCAAAATCTGGTTAAAGCCCAAAGAATCAGAGGCAATATGAGGCGCCACAATGGCATTTAAGTGATGCCTTTTGACCTCCTTTAAGTGCTCCTCGCGCATATGCATAGAAAGAATGGTACCTACACCAGCCAGCGAAAGCCGTTCGTAAATCTCCTTGCCGGCATTGGTGCCACCGGTAAACTCTGAGACCACCACCCTGCCTGCACGATTTCTTTTCTCGCCGGCTACCACCTGAATATAGACCCCTCTTTCTTTTGTCAGTTTATATTCGGGAATGGTCTCTAAAATTTTTATCACCGCCCCCACAGTCTCTGGCTTTTTTCTTTTTATCAAATCATCTACCAAACTAAAGGCAAGATTATCTGCCGGCGTATGCACACAAGCAACAGCAATACCCAAAAGCCGAGCTGTATCTACCGCCTGTTCATGATTGAGCGGTGCAAGCGCACGAAAAACCTCCGAAATCCGCGAGCGCATTAGACTCTCGGCGATATTTACCGGCACCCCCAGACTCTCCAAAACATCAATCTGCAGATGCATCACATGATCAAGCGAAGCTAAAGCCTTGCCGAGTGGATGGTGGGAAAGTACCAAATCTATCTTTTTGCCCATTCTCTCTAGCTCTTTTGCCAGCAGCACCTCGGCAGGCGTGATATCTATGCCCGCCAACACCCTTTTTAAAGGCAGCTCTTCCTTGCCAAAGAGGATGCGACTATCAGCATAAGGGTTGCTCAGCCTCTCTCTATCAAAATCTTTCTTCTCTTCTTTAGAAAGCTCTGAAAAAGCCTCTTTCTCTCTTTTTAAGGCTTTTTTTACCCCTTTCTCTCCGCGAGGGTCAGCCTTAATTCCCGCCTTGACCGCTTCTCTAAAGAATTCTCCCAGGGTCATCATCGCCGACTTTTTTCGGAGACAATAATTTTATCAATGATGCCGTAATTTTTAGCCTCTTCAGCAGTCATATAGAAATCGCGGTCTGTATCTTTCTCAATGCGCTCAATGGGCTGACCGGTATTCTCTGCCAGAATCTGATTGATGCGGGCTTTAACCCGCAAAATCTCCCGCGCCTGAATATCAATATCCGTCGCCTGGCCACCAGCTTCACCCATCACCTGATGAAGAAGCACCTTGGCATTGGGCAGCGCATAACGTTTACCTGGTGTACCGCCAGCAAGCAAAAAGGCACCAAAAGAAGCAGCCAGCCCCACACAGATAGTAGAAACATCCGGCTTGACATAACGAATGGTATCATAGATAGCCATACCCGCAGAAACCGAGCCACCCGGACTATTAATATAAAGCTGAATATCCTTTTTAGGATCCTCAGACTCCAGATAAAGCATTTGTGCTACCACCAAGTTGGCAGTAATATCATCAATAGGACCACCCAAAAAGATGATACGATCCTTTAGTAGGCGCGAGTAGATATCATAAGCTCTCTCGCCATAAGGAGATTTCTCAATCACAATTGGTACCAGATTCATCTTTGCTCCTTAAAAGTTTATTGATTATTTAAATGTTTTCTTACTTCTCTTATCAAATTAACTTCCTGCTCAAACTTAAGACCCTCTTTTTTGACAATCTCTGAGAGGATAACCGCAATTTTAGCCTCTTTTGCGGCTATCTCCTTTAAAGAATCCCACAGCTCTTTTTCCGTTGTTTTTAGCATAGCCAAATAATCAGCAAAACCCAATCCCGCCCTTTTGGCTTCCTCTTTGAAACGATTCATCTTTTCTACCAAGACCTGTTCTATTAAGACCTGTGGAACCTCAAACTGGGCAAAATTCAAAATCTCCTCTGCAAAGCGCTGGTCAGCTTCTAGCTCTGCCTCTTCTTTCTGTTTTTCTGCAAGCTCTTCGGCAAGCGCCGATTTCAGAAGAGCAAGATTCTTTTTAGAAAACGCCATCGCAAAGTCATCGTTCAGCGGCGGCAGTTTTACTTCGTAGACCTCGAGCAGATGAAGCGTAAAATCTACCTTTTCTCCGCCATAACGGCTACCAAGCAGTTTGCTTGAGAGGGAAAGACTCTTCTTTTCTCCTTTTTTAAGACCGAGTAGGGCAAGCTCTAGTTGGGGCAGGAGACGACCGTCGCCTAAAAAAAGCGGAAATCTCTTTGAAGAGAGCTCCTCTCTCACTAGACCATTGACCCTTCCCTCAAATTCTACCTCTACAAAATCACCAAGCTTGGCTGGCCGATCAACATTAACATATTCGGCCCGGGAACGCTGAAGGCTAAGAAGGGCTTTTGCAAACTCTTCCTCACTTAGCTTTGTGCCTCTCGCTTTTATTTTAAGGTGTCGATAATTTTTCAGCTCTATCTGAGGCCAAATATCAAAACTAATCTCTAACTTAACAAGCGTTCCCTCCCTGAGAGTAATTATCTTTACCCAAGGAGTAGAAATGGGCGCAATAGTCTCTTTAAGGCTTATGGCCTGTAAAATGGCGGACATTGCCGCACTAAGCACTTTTCTCTGCAGCTCCTCCTGATCAAAGTTTTTTAAAACCAGCGCCTTGGGCGCTTTACCTTTCCGAAAACCAGGCAATTCTGCCCCTGTCACAATCTGGGCGACCACCCGCTCCCAAAATGGCGCTATCTCTTCCCAGGCAATCTCCACTCTGCCACTGAAACGGCTTGCCTTAATTTTGGGGTCATATAGCTCTATTTTCATTAAATAAAGATTACCAGAAAATATTTGTTTTGAAAAGAATAAAAAGAGAAAGTCATAATCTCCTCTCAGAGCCAGAAGGTTCTCTCTAAAACCAGAAACCTATTCTTGAAAACTGGGGTGTTTGCCACCAAAGGCACCGCGGCAATAAGGACAACGCTCTTTCAGGGCCTCCAGGCCGGGTAAGGGTTTACCCGCCAAAAATTCCAAAGTGGCACCACCGCCGGTAGAGGCAAAGGCGAATCGTGAGATTAGGTTTAACTGTTCCGCCAACCCAACAGTATCCCCACCAGAAATGATTGTTCTCTTTAAGGTCTTCGCCATCGTTCTCAAAATCTTCTCTGTGCCCCCTCTAAATCTTTCGTCCTCAGAGATACCAAAATTACCGGCAAGAAAGATGGTTTTAGCGTGAGCAATCTCCCTTTCTAAAAGAGCCAGTGTCAGCGGTCCCACATCAGAGATCTTAAACCCACCCGAGGGCAAATATTCTACTAACCAGTCAATCGGCAAGATAAGCTTCTCCGGATAACGCCTCATCATCTCTTTGGCAAAATCCAAAAGACTCTCCTCATAAAGCGATTCAGAGACCTCCTCACCCTTTGCCATAAGAAAAGTATTGGCAGTGCCACCTCCCAGCGCTACCCTCTCGGCAATAGGTAAGATATTCTTTAAAGTGTCAATTTTATCCTCAAGCTTAGCGCCGCCAATCAATACCAGGAAGGGTTTTGGATGATGGGTAAGCAGACGATCAAGGCTCTCTATTTCTTCCTCCATCCTTAACCCTGCATAAGAAGGTAAGAACTTGGTCACACCCACAATAGAGGCATGGGCCCGATGTGAACAAGAGAAAGCATCATTAACATAGATATCTGCCAACCCAGACAAGCCCTTGGCGAATTTAAGATCATTAGCTTCCTCTTCCGGCAGATAACGCAGATTGCCCAAAACCAAAATCTCTCCATTATCCAGGTTTTCTACCTTTTTTCTTACCGCCATTGACAACACCTCTTCGGTCCAAAAAATTGGCACTTTAAAATGTTTTTTAAGTTCCAGCACAATCGGTTCTAGTGAAAATCGTCTATCAAACCCATTAGGTCTTCCCAAATGAGAGATAAGAATAATTTTTGCTTGCCGGGCAAGCAAATAGCGAATACTCGCCAGCGCCGCTCGCAACCTAAAAGTAGAGGTAATCTTGCCATTTTTTAACGGCAAATTAAAATCAACCCTCAAAAGCACACGTTTATCCTTAGGTTGTGCTTCGCGAATTGATAGCATCTTTAACCTTATTAATGACTGCTTCTAAGCTCTTTATCTTCAAGGAGGCTCTGCCGATAAATAAGCCGTCAAAGCCTGCTTCTATAAAATCCCTGGCGCTCTCTTCGAAAACAGAGCCGCCATACATAACTTTTGTCTCTTTGGGTAAGAGCTTTCTTAAATGTTTCAACATATTTTCGGCATACTCTTTAGGAGCTGACTCTTGAACCCCGATTGCCCAGACCGGCTCATAGGCCACAATTACTCTTTTAAGCGCCTCTTTGTCTAACAAGACAACGCTCTGATTCAGCTGCTCTTCAACAAAAGTAGTGGCAATACCTGAACGCTTCTCTTCACCTACACAGATGATAGGGGTTAATTTGTATTTTAAGGCTAAAGAAGCTTTCTCAGAGATACGATAATTGGTCTCGTGATGATTGCGACGACGCTCCGAATGACCCACAATCACATACTGCGCCCAGGGAGCAACCGTCTTGGCCACAATTTCGCCTGTTGCCGCACCGCCCTCTAGATGAGAGATATCTTGGGCACCTAAAGCTAAATTAGCAGGCAGCGGCTTTAGAATTTCAAAGATAGGAGATAAAAAGGGAGCCGGCGGACAAAGTATCAGTTGCAGATGATAATCCAAAACCTCCCCCGCCAATCGCCGCAGATAGGGAGGCAAAATAAAACAATCGGCGATGCTCACATAAGTTTTCCAGTTTAAAATGAGATAAATTTCACCCACCTTTTAAGAAATATTTTATATCATCAAAAAAATAAAAACAAATCAATCTAATAATGCCCTTTTGGCAACCTCTTCCCCAAGAGAGGCCTTACCAAAAGCTCTTTATCAGCTAGCCCTCAGAGGCAAAGTAATCTCTGAGAAGTCTTGCCTTTTTCGGGCCAATAACCCCTCGAAGAACCTGGAAATCTGCTTTCTTAAGCCTTTCCAAACTGCCAAAATGTAAAATAAGCTTTCTATAGGTCTTTGGACCAATACCGGGTATCTTTGTAAGAATCGACTCTGTCAATTGCTGACTTCTTAGTTTACGATGGTAATTCAAGGCAAAACGATGCGCTTCATCCCTCACTCTCCTGGCCAATCTCTCTAGTAAAGAAAAGTCGCCTGTTATCTCTTTCTGCATCTTTAACGCATCCTCCTGGCTATAGTAGAGATCAGCTTTTTTGCGGGTAGGACCCTTAGCAATGGCGATGATAGGAAAACTAAGACTAAAGCTATCCCTTACACTGCTAGCAATTCTAAGCTGATTTTTGCCACCATCTATGATCCAAAGATCAGGCTTTGGCCAAGCAGATTCCTCCTTCAAGGACTCACCAAGACGCCGCCTTAAGACCTCTTTTAGCATTTCTAAATCGTTTGGCCTGGCAACGGTTTTAATTTTAAAACGGCGATAAAAATCTGATTGAGGAGTACTACCATAAAAAACCACCATCGAGCCTACGGCAAGACTCCCGGAGATGTTGGAAATATCAAAACCTTCAATCCTTTTGGGTAAATCCTCTCTAGGAGATAAAAAGGCGGTTTTTAAGAGTTCGGAGAGGGCTTGAAGTCTGTTTCTCAATTCTGCCGCCTCTTCAAAATCTTCTCTTTGCACACTCTCTTTCATCTTCCTCTCAAGCTCTAAGGCTACTTCTAAATTTTTACCCGCCAAGAATTTCTTAAGAAGCGCGATTTTTTCTTGATAATCCTTCTCTGAGATCCTGCCTACGCAGGGGGCTGGACAAACCTTTAAAAAACCATAGAGACAGGGCCGACCCTTCTTTTGATAGAGCCGAAACTTGCTTGCGCTGCAATCTCTAAAACTGATAATTTTGCGAATCATCCGGATGGCTTTTCTAATCAGCTGTCCAGAGGGAAAGGGTCCAAAGCTCTCTTCTAAATCCAGCCCTTTTCCTTTCAACTCTTTTTCTCTGAAAAAAAGAACTTGAGGAAATCTTTCTTTAGTAATTGCCAATACCAAAAAACTTTTATCATCCCTCTGAACGATATTGGCTTTGGGATGCAATTTCTTAATCAGAGAGGCTTCAAGAAGAATGGTTTCGATTTCAGAGGTGGTGGGCAACGTTTTAACCTCTGAAACCTCAGGCAGAATAGCCAAAACCTGCGGACGTAACTCCCCTCCCTTTCTAAAGTAGCTGGCGACCCTTTCTTTCAAATTGCTCGCCTTACCCACATAAAGCACCTCGCCCTTTTCATTCAAAAACTGATAGACGCCAGGCCCTTCAGCAAGGTTTTTCAGTTGGTCTTTAAGAGAGTCTTTAAGGGAGGACATCGTTTATCTTTCGGTTAATGAAAAGATTGCTTTTAATAAGCTTGGGCAAAAATCCAGGGTTTAGCCTCCTTGAGCGCCTCTCCGCAGTAAACACACTTTTTTGGCCCGAGGTTTTTCTCTATCTCTGGAGGCACAAAGAACGGCAAACAGCGACTAGTAGCCGTAGTCAACTGCTGAATCTTCTCCTCACAGAGAGGGTTCCCGCACCAGTAAGCATAAACTGCCTTCCGGTCTCTTATCAGTCTTTGAAACTCCTGCCAGGAAGAAGCAGGCAAAATAATCTTTTCTAACTCTGCCTTAGCCCTCTTCTGAAGAGAAAGATGCAATCCTTCTAAACGCTCTTTTATGATGCCAGCAAGCCCTCTGTAAGCAAGAGCTTCTTTCTCGCGTCTATTCCTTCTTGAGAAGAGCACCTTGCTCAATCTTTCCTCCCTGGGCCCAATCTCCAATCTTATAGGCACACCCCTTTTCTCCCATTTATAGATTCTTTCGCCTAAAGTCTTGCTAAAATCTCCATCTAGGGTTACCCGAAAGTCACGAAGTAGCTCTTCTATTTTTCTGGAGAAGAGAAGCTCTTTCTCGGAAAGCGGCAAAATGACTATTTCAAAAGGGGCGATAGATGGTGGTAAGACAAGACCAAAATCATCGCCATGAATCATTATTAAACCACCAATCAGCCGGGTGCTAACTCCCCAACTCGTCTGAAAAACATAATTTCTCTGACCCTGGGCATCTAGATAAGTGATATTAAAGACCCGCGCAAAATTATCTGCTAGATTATGCGAGGTACCCATCTGGAGGGCTTTGCCCTCGGCGGTAATCACTTCCACAGTATAGGTTTTTTGGGCGCCAGCAAATTTTTGAGATTCTGACTTGAGACCCGTCACCACAGAGAGCGCCAAAACCTCTTCTAAAAATTTCTGATAAACTCCTTGGAGGATTTGAAGAGCAAAGCGATCTGCTTCCTCAAGGCTTGCATGCGCTGTATGTCCCTCTTGCCACAAAAACTCCGTGGTGCGCAAAAACAAACGCGGTCTCAGCTCCCACCTCACCACATTTGCCCATTGATTAATCAGAAAGGGCAAATCGCGATAAGAAGAAATCCAGCGAGAATAGGCTTCATAAATAATTGTCTCCGAAGTAGGCCGAACAATGTAGGATTCGCTTAATTCTTTACCGCCAGCATAAGTGACTACTGCCAACTCCGGCGAAAAGCCCTCTAGATGCTCCTTCTCTCTTTTGATAAAAGACCGAGGGATAAACAGCGGAAAATAGGCATTCTGCACCCCCAGCTCTTTTAATCTCCTGTCTAGCTCTGCCTGAATACGTTCCCAAATACTAAAACCATAGGGCAAAATTGTCATCGAGCCCTTTACCGGCGAATGCTCAGCCAGTTCTGCCTGAGCAATGACCTCACTATACCACTCACTAAAATTTTCAGTCTTTTTAGGCAAAGACTTTCCCATTTAACCTCCCAGCAGCTTTCTTATATCCTTAAAACTCACAAGGACTATTAAGATAATCAGTAGGGCAAAACCAATTGTATGCACAGCCGCTTCGAGCTTTCTTAAAACGACCCTTTTGCCCAAAAAAGCCTCAGCAATAGTAAAGACCAACCTACCACCATCAAGAGCGGGTAGCGGCAAAATATTAAAAATACCCAAAGAGAGCGAAACGATGCCTATGAATCTTAGCACATAGAAAAAGCCTAGCGAAACCATCTGGGCTAAAAAGCTGTAAATACCTATCGGCCCGGCTACCTGCTCCGATGCCTCTTTGGGAAGACTACCAGCAAGTAGTGACTTTACTAAGCCAAAGAAGAAGGAGAAGGTGATAAAGATTATTTTAAGAATGATAACAAAAGCATAATAAGGAGCAAGGTAGAAAGGTACTTTTTCGGCAATAGAGATCTCCTCAATAGCAACCCCAAGCGGTGCGTCACCGGTAGAGAGTTTAACCTCCTTGCTCTTGTTATGTCCCATATGCCGAAAAGTGACTAACACCTCTTGCCCTTGTTTTTTGGAGGTAATCTCTCTTAATTCATAAGAGGTCGTAACTTTCTGGTGATCGATGCTTAAAATCAGATCGCCCGCCCGAATGCCTGCTTGGTAAGCAGGCGCTTTTGGCAGTACCTGGGCAACAAAAACAAAGTTTTTCTCAGGAAGATAAGAAGCGCCAAGAAGCCAGATGGTAAAAATCAACCAGGCAAAAAGGAGATTAAATATTACGCCTGCACTAACAATAATCGCCTTTTTCCAGGGTGGTTGGCTGAAGAATGCTCTTTTGGAATCAAGTTTGTGAACCTCTTTCTGCTCTGTAGAAACAAGATTTTCTTCATACTCTTCGCCATGTAATCTTACAAAACCACCAAAAGGAATAAGACCCAAAATATAGCGAGTCTCTCCCTTCTTAAATGAGAAAAGACTCGGCTTAAAGCCAAAAGCAAATTCTTCTACTTTCACACCCAGAAGTTTAGCTGCCAAAAAATGGCCAAATTCATGCACCAGAACCAGAATACCTAAAACAAAAATAAAAATTGCAATATAAAAAGCTGTCATATGGTCAATAACTCTCTCTCTTTATTCCTTGCCGACTCTTCTATCTCTGTGTTGAATTTTTCCATAATTGAATCAATCTCTTTCTGCAATCTAAAGCTGTTATCTTTAGAAATTTCACCCGCCTTCTCTGCTTTATGCGCCCTCTCGAGAAATTCCTTACGTAGATTCCGCAAAATAATGCGAGTCTCTTCGGCTAAGTCTCCAATCCTTTTTGCCAACTCCTGTCTTCTCTCGGTGGTCATAGGTGGCAAAACGATTCGCAATCGTTGGCCATCGTTGCTAGGGTTTAATCCCAAATTGGCAGCAAGAATCGCTTTCTCTATGGCTTTAATTAAAGCTCTATCCCACGGCTCAACAATAATCAAGCGGGTGTCAGGAGTAGTAATACTAGCTACCTCTTTTAGCGACATTCTGCTTCCATAACACTCCACCTCCACATCCTCCACAAAGGCGGATTGTGCCCTGCCGATTCTTAAACGCGTAAGCTCTTCTTGAAACCTAGAGATGGCCTGCGCCATCTTTTTTTGGGTGCTTTTAAGGTCTTCGTTAAAAACAAACATCTTTTACTCTAGATTAGCAAAATTTGTCACCAAAAAAAACTCCCCCGCCAAAAAAGCTAAAAAGGAAGCTGCCTACTCAAAGGTCATCTGCTAAAAAGCGCTCTCTTCATTCAAAAACCTGCTAGCTTAATCTAAAGAGATATTGACAAAGAGCTACATCACTTAAAATACAAAAACCGAAATAACTAAAAGGGGTTTATAATGGTAGAGATTGTTGATCAGGAAGAGGTGGCGCAAACGTTAATGACCGCCTATGGCGAACAGTTGCCAGATGTTCTCTTTATAAACATAAATTACCTTCCTCCACCGTTAGCAAGGAGAATTGCCTGTCTAGGTTTGGGTATAGTCTTAAGCCGCCCTAACAAGGAGGTAAAAAAGCAAACAGAAGAACTTGCCGGTTTAAGACCAATCACCGCCTGGACAGATGGCGATCTTCAAATCATCACTCCCAAGCTTCGCAGACTTGGTATTGGCTGGAAAATCATCTCAAAGTTTGAGATGGCAGGTGCCGAAGTTGAAAAGGTAATTGATAATCTTTCCCTCGAGGAGTTTATAAAGCTCTATCGAATCAAAGTACGTTTGTTACCACAAAACCAATATATCTAACTAAATCACCTTAAGACTCAAGAAATCAGGTCTTCTAGCAGTTTCTTGGGTCTTTTTTATTAATCTGCTTAAAAATCTCTTCAAAGCTTTATTCTCTCTTGCTCAGAAAACAATCACGGCTCTTTAAAATCTCCCTCAAAAACGAAGGTTACAGAAAGAGAACCACAATTAACTCAACAAGCCTCAAAGATAAGAAGAGTGAGCCTTAAAGACTAGACTAAGGAAAAAAGAGTTAACAAACTCCTGAAGAATAAAATAAAATTAATTCTATTTTTCCCAAAAGGAGGGGGAAGCATGCGGTCAAATTTTTATTTTCCCATCTCTGTCGTCGGGGACGAGGAAGAGATGGGGGCCCTCTATAGTGAGAGGGAGTGGGCAGAGCGTTGCCAGCAAAACGGAAAAAAGAAGAATGGAAGAAGGAAAAAAAAGAAAAAATTGAGAACAACCCTTAGACTTCCTTGAAAAGAGGAAGTCTGTTTTTGTTAGTCTTTCTCTCTTAGCTTCCCAGCCCCAGGCGAATAAAACGCCCTATTTTAATATTTTCTCCTATCTTGGTTCTTAGCTCCAAAAGCAAGTCCTTAATTTTGCGCGAGGGATCTCGAATATATTCGCTTTCTAATAACTCTTCAAGATTTTGAGGAGCAGAAGAGGCAATTTGGAGTGCCAGCTCATGGGCAAAATTTTGGAAATCTCTGTTCTGGGCGACAAAGTCAGTTTCGCACAGAACCTCTACCAACACCCCAATTCTACCCCGATGGCAATAAGCTTCAATAATGCCAGCATTGGTAGCTCTTTCTTCTCTTGCAGCATACTTCTCGCTACCCTTCTTAAGAAGAAAAGCAATGGCCTTCTCTTTCTGATAGTTGCTCTTCTCTAAGGCTTTTTTTATCTCCATCACAGAGAACCCTGTCTCTTTGCGAATCTCAGTAATCAAATCAATCCTACTCATCCTTGGTCCCCTTTTTAGAAACAGATTTCTTATCTTCCTCCTCCTTTGACACCGCTATTTTTTCAGCCAACTCTTTACCCTCTTCATAGGCTTCAAGAATCAGGTTAAGCATCAATTCTAAAACCTTACCTGCATCATCGTTAGAAGGGATAGGATACTGGGCTAGTGTAGGATCGGCATTTGTATCCACAAGAGCAATAATGGGAATATCCATTTTTCTGGCCTCCCGAACAGCAGTCTTTTCAGAGGCCAGGTCTAAGATAAAGAGCGCATCCGGCAGTTTTGTAAGCTCTTTTATACCACCAAAATTAGTCCGAAGGCGTAAAAGCTTGTGCTCCATTTTAGCCTGCATCACCTTGTTCAGATTCTGAAACTCTGATTCCTCCCTCTGCTTCTCAAGCTCTATATACATCTCTACACTTTTCCTAATTACCTCAAAGTTAGTCAGCAAACCGCCAATCCATCTTTCGGCGACATAAGGTACACCTGCTTTCTGGCAGCGCTCAGTAAGAAGGCTTTTTGTCTGCCTCTTGGTGCCTACAAAAAGGATGGTCTTGCCCTCACTGCCCAATTTCTTAACATACTCTAAAGCCTCTTTCAACAAGCTCTGGGTAAGCTCTAAATTAATAATGTTAATACTGTTTTTGGTTGTAAAAATAAAAGATTTTGCTTTCGGGTGCCGCCGGCCGCGGGTATGACCAAAGTGGGCGCCCACATTAAGCAACTCTCTGAGGGTAGGAATTTTTACCATATGCTCCATAGACAATTTAATCTAAAAATAATATTCGCTAAATATCGCGTTTTCTTTCAATTTAGATTAGCACAATCTAAAAAAATAGGCAAATTTTGAATTCTTGTTAAATATGTGATATACTTTGGGCTATGAAAAAAGAAATTCATCCCAAATATTATCCGAACGCTAAGGTCCGCTGCGCCTGTGGCAATACTTTTACTGTGGGCTCAACCCAACCCTCAATCCAGGTAGAAGCTTGCAATCTTTGCCACCCCTTCTTTACAGGAAAACACAAATTTATCGATGCAGCTGGGCGTATTGACCGCTTCCAAGAAAAACTGAAGGTCGCTCAAGAAAGCAGCTTTGATCGCAAAAGGAAGAAGATAAAGAATCAACTACGCCGCTCAAAACCCCCTGCTATCAAAATTGATAATCCCTCTTAAATGTTTTCCCAAAAACGAAAAGAATTAGAAAAGCGCTATTTTGAGTTGAATCAAAAACTAGCCCAAAAAGAGGTCTTGGCAAATCCCAAGCTCCTCTGGGAGCTTACCGAGGAGCAGAAAGAGATCGCCAAGATGCTTGAGGTTTTTGAACAAATAGATCGCAACCAGGAGCTGCTTTCGGCTACCGAGAGATTGATAGCCACAGAAAAGGATGAGGAATTAAAAAAGACTGCCAAAGAGGAGCTGGAGAGGTTAATTCAGGAAAAGGAACACCTTGAAAGAGAGCTCAAAACTTCTATTCTGGGCAAAGACCCTTATGATTTAGATGACATTGTCTTGGAGATCCGAGCGGGTACGGGCGGAGATGAAGCCGAACTTTTTGCCGCTGATCTTTTCAAGATGTATTTTAAATTTGCCAGTGAACAAGGATTTCAAGTCGAGATCGACGATAGTAATATAACCCCCCTAGGGGGCATAAAAGAGCTGGTAGCCGAGATCCACGGCAGAGGCGCTTATGGCCTTTTTAAATATGAGTCAGGTGTCCATCGGGTGCAGAGAATCCCTGAGACAGAGAAGCAGGGTCGCATTCATACCTCTACGGCTACTGTGGCTATCTTGCCTCTTCCTGAAAAACCCCAGGTAGAGATTAAACCTGAAGACTTAAGAATTGAAACCTTCCACTCCAGCGGTCATGGTGGTCAATCTGTAAATACTACAGATTCAGCGGTACGCATCACCCACTTACCTAGTGGCTTAGTAGTCAACTGCCAAGAGGAAAAATCGCAAATTAAAAATCGGGAGAAGGCCTTAAAAGTCTTAAAAGCCCGCTTACTTAATTTAGAATATCAAAAAACCTTAGAGGCACGCGATGAGCAGCGACGCCTCCAGGTCAAAAGTGCTAAAAGAGCTGAAAAGATTCGTACCTATAATTTCCCGCAGGATAGATTAACCGACCATCGTCTTGATTTCTCTTTTCATAATCTTCCTCAGTTTTTAAATGGCGATCTGCTACCACTTATAGAAACGCTCAAGAAAGCCGATATGGAAGAAAGGCTAACCCTCCTTCAGGAAAATGAAAATCACTGATCTCTTCTTTAGCGCTATTGAGGAGTTAAAAAAGGTTGGTATCAAAAATCCTGAGCTAGAAGTAAGTTTAATGCTTTGTCAGACACTGACACGAACCACTCAAAAAGAGTGGACGAGAGCCACGCTGCTTGCCCATTTAGAGGCTCCTGTCAAGAGAGAAGCATCTCTACTCTTTCAAAAAATGCTCAGGAGGCGCAAAGAGCGACTACCTCTTGCCTATATTCTTGGCGAATGGCAATTTTTGGGCTACAGGTTTTTTATTTCGCCCGCTGCCCTTACCCCTCGGCCAGAATCAGAAACGATTGTGGAAACCGCCCTCACAAAAAGCCGGATCTTTCTGCGAGAAAAAACCAAGGTGAGGGTCTTAGACATAGGAACCGGCGCTGGCGTTTTGGCGCTCTCCTATGCCAAAGAGGCTGCCCGCCTCCATCTTCCCTCTGAGATTATTGGCTTAGACATCTCTAAAAGGGTACTCAGACTAGCCTTAAAAAACGCCTCTTCTTTAGGTTTCTTAAAAAAAGGCGAGATTTTTTCTCTTTCGGCTGGAAAAGTAAGGCTTAAGTTTTTAGTCTCTGACCTCTTAGAATCTCTGCCAACAGAAAAATTCGATATTGTGATGGCAAACCTTCCCTACTTACCCCTAAAGTTAAAAGCGGCGTTAGCACCTGAGGTGAGGTTTGAACCTAAAAGAGCGCTTTTTAGCGGTAAAGATGGTTTAAATCTCTATCGGCGTTTAAGAAAAGAGGTCCCTCCTTATCTCCATCCAAAAAGCCAACTGATCTTTGAATGTAGCCCTCTTCAAAAAGAGAGTTTAAAGAATCTCTTTTTGGGCTTCAATCTAACGATCATAAATTAATTAGCGAGCCTCCTCTAAACGCGCCTTGGTGGTCTTTACCTCACCTGCTCTAAAGAATTTAATCTCAATCTCATCACCAGGTTTATATTGTCTCAAGCGAGAGGAAAGGGAGTGGTCTTCATCCACCTTCTCGCCATTAATCTCTAGAATGATATCATTCTCTTTAAGTCCGGCTTTATCTGCTGGACTACCTGGAATCACCGCTAACTCCGATGGAGTCTCGCCGCGAATAATCACGGCACCATAACTTACCGGCAAGGAGTTAGCCTTGGCTATCTCCTTGTTAATCATCGCATAACGCACCCCCAAAAGGGGTCTGATAATCCTTCCGCTTTTACGGACCGACTCAATCGCTGTTTTTTCGGCATTAATAGGAATAGCAAAGCCGATATTTTGGGCATCGCCAGCAGTAGCTGCACTTATCCCCACTACCTGCCCCTTAAGATTAACCAGAGGCCCACCCGAATTGCCTGGATTGATAGCTGCATCTGTCTGAATCAGACCCTCTAAGTTTTCAGAGACTCCACCATAAGAACTGGAGGCGGTGACGTGCCGATCCTTGGCCGAAACCACGCCCACGGTGACCGTATTTTGAAACTCTGCCAGTGCATAGCCGATGGCTACCACCCATTGTCCTACCTCTAGCTTATCAGAATCTCCAAGTTCTACTGTTGGTAAACCCTTGGCCTCAATCTTGAGAATGGCAAAATCATTAGAAGGGTCAACTGCTTTTATTTGGGCAGGATAGTTTTGACCATCTGAGGTAATGACTGTATACTTTGCATTAGGATCGCTAACCACATGTTTATTAGTAGCGATTAAGCCATCTTCTGTCAGAATAAAACCAGTGCCGCCTCCCTCAAGGGTCTGGATAAAACCGAAAAAATTGCGAATATTCTGCTCACTCTTGATTGAGACTACTGCTGGTGAAACCTTTTTGACCGCATCGATGATGGCTGAACTCTCTTCCACCACAATCTTTTCAGTCTTCGACGAGTTGGATGCACTAGGAAGAGCAGCGGGAAGAGTTGAACCTAAAACCTGTTGAAACGAGGGATGGCTGTTCAGAAAAAGAAGACCAAAGATACCACCGACACCCCCAAAGATAAAGGAGAGCAGAAGAATCAACGCATAAATAGCTACTCTCGGGGTTGGTTTTGCGGGGCTAGAAAACATTTTTCCTCCTTCTTACCAAGAAAGTTTTTTTAAATTGCGCCGAACCTTCACCGCAAGCGTCTGTTTCTGCTTATGACTCCGCTGCTTCTTAATAAGACTCTTTCGCAACCTCTTGACACTAACAGGTGCAAATAAAAGGGAAGCTGTGAAAAGAAGTATACCCACAACAGGCGCAATGATTGAAAGGCTATTTGTTTTTGTTCTTTTTGACATTAACCTTTTTCTTTGGTTCCAAGAAATTTTGCAAACCTCTCTTCAAACCCTCAAAGATGGTAAGCCCTGAAATAAGAAAGGGAGCAGCCTTCTCTGTAATCGACTCCACCATCTTTGCAGTCTTTGTTAAATCGCTTATGACTACTTTCCCCTCATCCAAAAATTCATTTATCCTTCTTAAAGTAAAGAGTAAGTAGAGGGTAATTAAAATTATAGAAATAATAGCGATTAAAATCAATAAAGAGAGCAAAGATTCATTTAACATTTAAAACTGCCCAGCCTTTCTTATCAACTTCTGAATTAGCAATTACATATATTATACCATTTTTATCTTTAAGTCTCACCTTACGGGAATCAATACCTATAATTTCACCCTTCATCTCACCAATTTTCACCCAAAAACCCAATTTAAAATTCTTATCCCTGGCGAGATAAATCCCGGAGATAAGATCGGCAATAAACTCATGCGCACCGCTAGCAAGTGCTGCCGCTAGAAAAGCGGCTGAGCCAGTAATACCCAATGCCAATTTGCTTAAGCCCAAAGAATGCGTAAGGGCGACGACCAGAATAAGCCAGAATAAGATATCAGCAACACTTAAAAGGATGCCGCGCGCTTCGGCTGGAATCTTGATTAACTTTAAACTCCTACTAAGAACGATGCGAATGATGTAGAGGAGAATATACCCTAAAAATAATGTCCAAAAAAAACGCGGCAGTCTTTCTAATATCGGTTTTAATTCTTCAAAAAAAACCATTTAAAGATATTAAAGCAAAAAATTAATCTTTTAGGAAAGTTCTTTTTCGAGCCGCTCTTTCACCTCTTTGGGGTTTAATAAACCTTTGCCCTCCCTTAAGACCCTACCAATCAATACACCTATCGCTTCTTTCTTGCCTTTTTTATAAGAAGCTACCACCTCTTTTTCAGCAGCAATCACCTCCTTAATTAAATCTGCAATAGGCTTTTCAGCAGCTCTCCGACCCATCATCTTTGAAAAAGCCTCTCTGATCTCAATCTTTTCTGACAAAGCAATGTTTATAAGTTCGCCTACCAGAGCAGGCGGGATCTTTCCCTCATCAAGAAGCTTTGCCACCTCTACAACCTCTCTTGGCGGAAGCAACGGCTGCAGCTTGAAGCGGTTAATATAGAGATTGGCAAGAATTTTAGCCTCTGTCACCCGCGAGCCTTCGATTATGGCTTCTGCTATCTGCTTGTTTTTGGCAATGAGATCAGCCTGGGGGGCAGACAAACCTAGACTCTGAAGCTTCATCTTCAAACTCCGACTCAACAGAGGAAGTCTTAACACCCGAAAATCAAAATCAACAATTGGCGGAATATCAGGCTCAGGAAAATAGCGATAGTCTTTGGCAGACTCTTTTTCTCTCTGGACTACTGTCTTTTTTAACCTCTCAGTAAAACCGCGAGTCTCTTGAACGATAGTCCGACCCTCCTTGAGAAGCTCTGTCTGCCTTTCTATCTCATACTCGATCGCCTTCTCTACCGCCCGAAAAGAGTTAAGATTTTTAATCTCCACTTTAGGATTTAAGAGATAGCCCGGCCTTGTTCTAAGATGGAGACCGACAAACTCAAAGCTTCCCTCTTCTTGCACTGAAACATTAGCCTCACAGCGCATCTCGCCTTTCTCCATATCTGCATTGGCTACTTTTAAGTCACGCAGGAGCTGTTGATACTCTTCACAGAATCTTCTTGCCAAAAAAGACGATTGAATCACCGGCGCAGTCACCAACTCCAACAGAGGTACGCCGGCGCGATTGAGGTCAAGTAAAGAGTACTTCCCGTCCGGCGAGTGTAAAAGCTTTCCTGTATCCTCCTCCAGATGAATTCTTATAATAGCGATTTTTTCGCCCTCTACTTCTAGAAAGCCGTTTTCCGAAAATGGCAAATCATACTGAGAAATTTGATAGCCTTTAGGAAGATCAGGATAAAAATAATGCTTACGGTCAAATTTGGAATAAGCGCTCAGGTGAGCAGACAATGCTTTACCCACCAGATAAGCCTTCAAGATTGCCTCTTTATTAGGTACCGGCAAGGCGCCGGGTTGCCCGGTACAAATAGGGCAGATGTTGCTATTAGGCATAGAGGCAAAAGGGGCATTTGGACAACCACAAAACATCTTGGTTTTGGTCAAGAGCTCTGTATGAATTTCTAAACCGATAATGGGCAGTAATCTCTTCATCGTCCTCTCCTACGAAGATTCAAAAGGGCGATTTTAAAACCCTGCATCGCCGCACTCAACTCCTGCTCGCTAACCTCCTCGCCATGTGCCAAACGATTACGTACCCTATGAGCTCGCCAGGCAGCCGAATAGGCATCGTCGCCTTGAATAAAGACCCTTGCCAGCCTGAGTCTCTCACCCAACCCCCTTCCCTCTACTCCCAAATCCTCAAGAGCCCTCTCGAGCAATTTATCCGCCTGAATGAGAATAAGTCTCTTCTCCGCTGGTCCGCCCAGATCAAAACGCCTATTTAACTTCTGCCATTCCGACAGCACAGGTAAACCCTCTACTCTTCTCCGCAAAAGAAGAGGGAGGGTTGCTTTTATGAGCTTTTCTAGACCTAGAAAAAGGTTTAGAAAAAACCTATGTTCAGGCAAAACCTGATTTTTCTTACTCCTTGAGGGCATTGTCAAAGCCTGCCTTTTAAAAGATTCTCTAAAAATTGACTAAACTGCAAGAGGGAGTAATCCTCAAAATGAGAAGCGATAATCTGTAAACCTACAGGTAGATTGTCGGCAAAGCCACAGGGAAGGGAGATAGCAGGCAGACCCGCAGGATTGACTGGCACGGTATAAATATCAGAGAGATACATCAGAAGAGGATCTTTGGTTTTTTCGCCTAATTTAAAGGCAACACTAGGAGAGACCGGTGAAATCAGAAAGTCTACGGTGGAAAAAGCCTTTAGAAAATCCTCAGTAAAAAGCCTTCTTATCTTTTGGGCTTTTTTGTAAAAAGCTTCATAATAACCCGCAGAGAGCAGATAAGTGCCTAGCATAATCCGCCTCTTGACTTCCTGACCAAAACCTAGTGCACGGTTTAGACTATAAACCTCCTCTAGCGTCACCTCTTCCTTTCTCTCCTCCGAGAGCCTCGAGAGACCATAACGAATACCATCATAGCGAGCCAGATTGGAAGAGACCTCTGCAGGCATAATGACATAATAGGCTGCTAGCGCATAATTAAGATGGGGTAGAGAAACCTCGATCAGCTCTACATCTGCATCCTTTAAAATTTCAATAGCCTTAAAAAGAATGGCTTTAACCTTTTCATCCAACCCTTCGCCAAAACTCTCTTTAATGAGCCCTACCTTTATCTTTCGAGGATTTTTGAGTCCTTGCAAAAATGCGCCTTTGGGCCACTTGAGACCCACCGAGGTAGCATCTAAAAGGTCTTTTTGAGAGATAAAAGAAAGAAGAACAGCACTATCAAAAACATTCTTGCTTAAAGGACCTATCTGATCAAAAGAAGAAGCCATAGCAATCAGGCCAAATCGGGAAACAGCGCCATAGGTTGGCTTTAGACCCACCACTCCACAAAAACTGGCTGGTTGTCGAATCGAGCCACCAGTATCTGAACCTAGGGCGGCAACACAAAGATCAGCTGCTACCGCTACCGCTGAGCCTCCTGAAGAACCACCAGACACACGGGTCAAATCCCAAGGATTTTTACTGGGCCCAAAATAGGAATTCTCTGTTGAAGAACCCATAGCAAACTCATCTAGGTTTGTCTTACCAAGAATTATAGCACCAGCCTCTTTTAGGAGTCTTACCACTGTAGCATCATAGGGAGCAACGTAGTCTTGAAGAATCTGTGAACCGACAGTGGTTTTTCGGCCCTTCTGGCAAAGATTGTCTTTGATAGCGAGAGGAACGCCATCAAGAATACTTTTTATAGAGCCCTTTTTGATTCTCTGGTCAGTAAGACGGGCACTCTCTAAAGCCTCTTCTTCATTCAGACTGATAAAAGCATTCAGCTTTTTGTTCTCGGTTTTTATCTTTTGAAAATAATGCTTACAAAGTTCAACCGCCGAGAATTGACCCTTATCTAAGCCCTCTCGCGCTTCTCGGATTGTCAGACCACGAGCAAACATCATTTTCCAAAAACAGGATGAACCTTAAAGTGTTTCTTTTTAGCATCATAAAAGGGTGCATTAGCGATTAAGAGATCTAAATCATAATCCATTTTCATCTCTGCGTCTTCCCTAAAGATATTCTTCTGGCTCTCAAAATAGGTAAGCGGCTCAATTTTCTCTGTATCTACCTCCTGAATCTTAGAGATATATTTCAAAATTGCGTTTAAGTCTTTCAAAAACTGCTTCTCTTCAGAAGGAGAGAGGCGCAACCTTGCCAAACGGGCAAGGTGTCTGACTTCTTTGAGCGCAAAATCAAAATTCTTCATTTATCTCTAAATTAGCAGAAATTCACGATTTAAAAAACTCTCTTTAACTTCTGCCGATAAGTTTCAGGAATTCTTCCTTTGAGATAATCCGAACTTTGAGGGCCCGAGCTTTTTCTAATTTAGAACCAGCACCTTCGCCCACTACTAAATAATCCGTTTTTGAACTCACAGACTCCGAGGGTCTTCCCCCTAAAGATCTTACCAGCTCCCTAGCTTCCTCTCTGCTAAAACCCTGAAGCTCGCCTGTAAACACAAAGGTCTTGTTAAAAATTGCAGGATTGGCTTTAGTGCTTCGCTCTTCTCGCACAATCTCTAAGCCCACCTCGCTCAATTTGGTTAACAACCTTTGCGTCTCTTTGTCCTCAAAAAAACTTTTTATACCGTTGGCAACAATAGGTCCGATCTCCGGGATCTCCTCATAGTCTGCCTCCTGCCAGTTTCTAACTGCTTCCAGAAGACGATGAGGGGTATAAGCCTTGGGTAGTTTGGCTTTATGTTCAATAAAGAAAGCTAAATCTCTAGCTGTCTCTCCGCCTACACGGGGGACGCTCAGAGCTGTTAATAGGCGCCAAAGCAAGACTTTTTTACGAGCAGAAATTGCACTTACCAGATTGTGAGCCGACTTCTCTGCAAAACGCTCAAGGGGTTCAACATCGCCCTCCTTAAGTTCAAAGATATCAGAAGCGTCGCGAATCAGACCTGCATTAAAGAGCTGTTCAATAATCTTGGGACCCAATCCCTCGATATCTAAACCGTTTTTGCCGGCAAAATGGGCAAGCATTCTTAACCTTTTGGCAAAACAGTTTTTATTAGGACAACGATAATAGACTCCATCAGGATCACGGACTATTAACGAGTGACAGACCGGGCAATTTTTGGGCATCTTAAAGGGCTTCGTGTCTTTTGGCCTTAATTCCAAAATTACCTTGACTACCTCAGGAATAATATCGCCCGCTTTACGAATAATCACGGTGTCTCTTTCCCTAATATCCTTCTTCTCTATCTCATCCGCATTATGCAGCGTAGCCCGCGAAACTGTAGTACCTGCCAAAATTACTGGCTCAAGCTCTGCTACCGGCGTCAAAATGCCAGTCCGCCCCACCTGAAGACCAATCTCTCTGATAACAGAGGTTGCCTCTTTGGCAGCAAACTTATAAGCAATAGAGCCCCGAGGCGCCTTACCCACAACACCCAAAGCCTCCCTGGCGCTTTCGAGATTAACATTTATGACTGCACCATCAATCTCGTAAGGAAGCTTTTCTCGATGGGCCTGCCAATAGTCCAAAAATTTTCTTACTTCGGCAAGACTAGCACAGCGTTGATTATTTTTATTAACCTTAAAACCCATCTCCTCTAAAATCTGATGTTTTTCAGAATGAGTAGCAACCTCCCTCTCTAAAAATAAATCCCAGGCCATAAAAGAGAGACGGCGCTTAGCAGTGATTTTAGGGTCAAGCTGGCGGACGCTCCCAGCAGCAATGTTTCGGGGATTGGCAAAGGGCGGCAGACCCGCCTTCTCTCGTTCTTGATTAAGCTTCTTAAACTCCTCTTTAGGAAGATAAACCTCTCCCCGCACTTCAACTCTGCCCTTCTGATAAACTGCGCCTCTCAACCTGAGCGGAATAGCCTCAATAGTCTTGATATTTTGAGTGACATCTTCACCTATTGCTCCATCGCCACGTGTAGCTCCGCGAACAAGTAAACCATCTTCATAAATCAGTGAGATTGCTAGTCCATCAATCTTAAGCTCTGCAAAGTAATCCCACTCTGCATTTGGTAAAAGCTTTTTTAATCTTTCTTCCCAATCAGAGAGCTCCTCGAAAGTAAAACTATCATTAAGAGAAAGCATTGGTCTTAGATGTCTAACCTTCGCAAATTCAGAGAGCGGTTCACCACCTACCCGTTGTGTAGGCGAGTCTGGAGTGATAAATTCCGGGAATTCTGCTTCCAGTTCCGCTAACTCGTGTTTTAGAGAGTCGTTAACCGCATCGGAAACCAAAGAGCGATCATGGACATGATATTCATATCTGTACTTATCAATCAACTCTCGTAATTTAGCAATACGCTCTTTCGCCTCTATCTTTGAGATTTTTGTCTCTGCCATCTAAATCTCCCCTATTTTTTAAGCAAGCATTTTTCTCAGTCTCTTAATGCGCTCATCAATAGGTGGATGAGTGGAGAAAAGACTGACAAAATATCCCCTTGCCCTACCAAAGGGATTGGCGAAATAGAGATGGGCAGTGGCGGTGCTGGCGGAGGCAAGCGGCCTACTCTCCCTTTTTATCTTCTCTAGTGCCCTAGCCAGACCCTCAGGAAAACGGGTGAGCAAGGCGCCGTCGGCATCGGCAAGATATTCTCGACTGCGTGAAACCGCTAGCTGAATTAAGGTGGCAACCAGAGGCGCAAAAATAATTAAAACAATACCCAAAACTGCAAGCACACCACCCCTCTCCTCATCTCTGTTCCTACCAAAAATGCTTAATCGCCAGAAATAATCGGAGAGAATTGAGATAATCCCTACAAGCACTACAACAAGTGTAGCCAGCAGAATATCATAATTTTTGACATGGGAAATCTCATGAGCAAGAACCCCCTCCAGCTCTACCTTTTCAAGCTTATTAAGCGCTCCCCGTGTCACCGCCACTGCCGCCGTCTGAGGATTGCGACCACAAGCAAAAGCATTTATCGCACTATCCTCAATAACATAAGTCTTGGGCGTAGGCAGACCCGCTGTAATGGCGAGGTTCTCCACCAGATGAACAAAGAGCGGTTCCTCTCTACCCGATACCGGCCGAGCGCCAGCCAAAGCCAGAGCAATTTTGTCTGAGTAGTAATAAGAAATTAGACTATGAAAGAGGGCGATAATTACCGCCAGAAACAGAATGACCTCGTTCTCAAAGTAGTGAGCTAGCCACCATCCGAAAAAAATAATAAAAGAAAAAATAAGAAGAACCAGAATAAACGATTTTCTTTTGTTAGCAGCAATCTCCTTATACATCTCTACCCAAAGATATTAACAATTTTTCTCTTTTTGGTAAACGGCAACTAAAGAATGCTCAATTCAATAAGCCATCTTTAAAAAAACCACTATATTTAGGATATTGACTAAGCTCTCTGGGCAACAAATAAGCCTCTATTTTATAATTACCCTCGGCTGTTTTTATGAGAACAAGTCTTCTCTCTCTTTGGACAATTGGGGAAGAATCGCTCTTTTCCTCTTGAATCAGAAGCTCTAGACTCTCTTTCTCTTCTTTCAGGAGCTCTTTAATCTGCCAAGAACTAGGGGTAAACGAGGTCTCCTCACTTGCAAAGAGAGGACCCTCTAGAAAATCCTTACGCTGCTCTCTGCCCTGACTTAAAAGAAGAAAAAGTTCTTGCTCTTTCTCATTTTTAGGTGGGGTCATCAACTCTTCTAAAATCTCAAATCTCTGCTGAGAGCGGTAGGCTTCATAGAATCGATTAACCAGATTTGCAACCTGTTGGTTGACACCCTCCTGGGGGATCGGGATAGGCTCTTTTGCGAGCTCCTCTTTATTACCTAAAGAAGGCGTGCTTTTAACATCTTTGTCTTGATAACCTTCGGCAGGCGCTACCGAAGCAAGATCCTGCTCGAAGACCTTGCTAAACTCTTCCTCTGCTCTCTGATAACCGGCGGGCGCCAAAGGGACCCGGCCTGTATTCAGCTTCAAAGAGACCAACAAAGAGGCACCTACCAGCACCAAAATAATTCCCAGACCTAGAATGAAAGACTTCATCTTTTAAAGATGTTAGTGGAGTTTTACCTGAATTGGTCTCCGCTCCTCCTGATCTATCACCTCAAAGAATTCTCTTGCCCGAATATTCAAGAGACGTGCAAGAAGATTTTTGGGGAAAACCTCAATGCTAATGTTTAAATCGCGAACACAGGAGTTATAAAAGCGACGCGCTGCCTGGAGCTTATCTTCAGTATCCGCTAACTCTATTTGGAGCTCTTGAAAATTTTGGGAGGCCTTAAGATCCGGATAACCCTCCGCAACCGCAAAAACAGTCTTAAGCGCCCCCGAAAGAGCATTCTCTGCCTGACCCCTTTCGGAAAAGGAACGCGCTGCCACAGCCTCTGAGCGCAACCTAGCCACCTTCTCAAACAGCTCTCTTTCGTGTTTTGCATAAGCCTTAACCGTCTCTACCAGATTGGGGATTAAGTCATGACGCCTCTTTAACTGCACTTCGATATCGCTCCAGGCTTCATCAACTCTTTTGTTAAGCACCACCAAACTATTATAAACGTAAACAATCCAAAAGAGCAGAAGAATAAGAAGGAGCAACCAGATCCCCTGCGGGCTAAAGAGGGCCGATAACGAAATAAAGCTGGTCACTATTATCTACTCTCCTTTAATTGGTTAATTAGTTAGCGCGATCCGGCGATGAACTGATATTCTCTAAAATAGGACCTTCGGCTTTATAGATGGTCTTGCCTCCCACCTTTTCACCTTCAGGGTCATTCGCTACCTCAAGGACAGCGGTTAAGGTAAAGGTGCTACCATTACTCTCATAGGAGTAATAGTTAGAACCCGGGTCCTTAGGCAAAGAGAGAAGGTATTTAGGAACCAAGGAAGAGGCAAGAATTTCCGGATTGGTACCGAGGTTAACTGTACCGCTCGTCTTTGGCACCTTGCCCTGGTGGTCTTTTGCATATTTATCTAGCGCCTCAGCGATATTATCTATATCCTGCTTGCGCTTCTCGTCCCTCCCAGCAGGCGTAGAAAGTTCAGGAGCAGGTTTGGTAGCTGTAATTGCCCCACTGCTAGACGAGGCAGAGGGAGCAACTTTTTCGTTCTCCGCCTTTGGGGTCTCGCTCTCAAAAGTAGCAATAGCGCCTGGCGCGCCTGAAGAAGTAATACTCTCTTCGCCTACTGTTTCTTCGCCACGATGCAAGAAAGGCAACGAGGCAAGAAGACTATCAAGATACCCGGCGGTATAGGCATAATAACCACCCCCACCAAGCAAAAGCAAAAGGAGGATAAGAATGATCAGCGAGACTGATTTAGAAGAGCTCTTAGGAGGTACGGCCTGGCTGGGCGTGGAGACTTTTGGCGGTTGACCAGGCACCACTACTGATGCTGGTAAAATGGCATCACCCACCGCCGGCGATTTTCTATTTATTATCACCGAAGAGCTGGCAGAAGAATCAACCGACTGACTTGCAAAGAGATTGCTAGAAGAGGAAGGCGCCTGTGGCTGCATCTCGCTGGGAGGTTCCGAGAGTGGGGTCTCGGCTGGAGGAGCAGGCACAGACTGAGAAGGAGACGAGGGGGTCTCTTCGCCTCCTACTACCGGCACTACACTGGAGTTAGGTGGCGGTATGACCGGCGGCATCTCTTCGGGAAATTCAGCGGTTGGTTGACTTGGAAGAGTGGGGGTAGCAAAATTGTTTGAGTCTAAAGATGGAGGGGTTAAGGAAGAATTTGCGCTCTCGGCGAGAGACACCTCTGATCCTTCGGTGTTCACCGGCGAAGTTGGAGAAGGAGAGAAGCCTTCCTCCTTCTGAGCCTCTGCTTCTGTTGCCGCAGAGAGCGTTGCTGGCTGGCCACTCTGAGGCGTCTTAAAGACTGGTTGAGGCAGATTCTGAGGACCAGCCGACGCAGCCTCTGGTAGAGGACCCGGGGCAGCAGGCGGCGCTGAACTCTCTGCCACAGCTTCCTTAGCAAAATCGACAGAGCTTTCTGCTGATTTAGCCTCTGGCACAGGCTCGCTGAGAGGACTACCTGCAAGCCCTGTTGGACTAGTAGACGCCTGAGCGGCAGAAGGTAAAGTAGTAGAAGAATCGCCTGTAGGAGTAGGTTCGCTCTTCAGCGGAAACGGATTGTTTATCTCTCCTAGGTTTGAGGCAGTGCTATCTTCAGAAGAAACAGGAGTTGCTGGAGTGCTTCCTTGTATAAAAGAGGTATCTATAGCGGGGGTTGCCGAAGAAGGAGGGGCTGACGCAGAAGGAGGAGGGGTGGCGGGTAGAATAGCGGGAGTATTAGGAGTAGACCCCTGAAGGCTTGTCTGAGACTGGGCAAAATAAGACTCCTCAATCTCTTCACCTGTGGCTGGGGGAGTAGAAGAAGGATTGGAAATCCCTTCGCTACTTGCTAACGAAGAAGGGGATGTTAACTCCTCGCTCTGGTTAGCAGCAGCTGGCGGATTCATACTGCTTACCACTGCCGCATCACTGCTGTTTCCTGACAGGTTGGCCGGCGGCGTATAAGAAGCTTTTCTACCAAAAGGAATGGCATCTAGAGAGGCGTCAGGGGAGGGCGAGGGGTTAAAAGAAGAAGGGGGAGCGGCCGTACTTAAAGAATCATTGCTAATTGGTGACTGACTACTGTTATTACCAAAAGAAGCGTCAGAGTTGGCTTGTTGGTTTGGATTATTGCCCAAAGAAGCATCAGAGGGTGTTTGAGAAAAATTATCTGCCACATACCTCCTTTTATTTTTATTTTAGTTACTCTTTTTTTCTTCTTCAAGAAGAATTTTTATCTTGGCTACCCTTTCACCCGCAAATTTGAGATAAGCTTCATATTCTCCTTTTTCAGAGATCGCCGGCATCTCTAAGTACTCCCTGGCTACTCCTAACAACGCCGCTACTCTCTCTTCTGAAAGACTGCCATAAAGTTTTCCCCTCTTTGTCATTTTAGCAGTTATTGTCAAAACTTTGCCATTTTGCGCCTCTAAAGCCTTCAAGATACTCTCCTTCTCTATGCGTTTATTAGCCGCCTCCTTCCGAAGCTCCATCAGTCTCTTTTGGGCCAAGGGGTGATTGATAGGCAAAGCTATACCCTGACGAATCAGAAAATTTCTAGCATAGCCGTCCTTGACCTTATGGGTTTCACCTACTGTAATACCTTGGAATGGTTTTAAAAAGAGGACTTCCATAAGTATTCCTTAAAGCGACTTAACCACCTCTATAGCTTTCTCAAGTTGGGGATCTTTATTATTCTTTATATCCTCCTCCTCCTTTAACTCTACCAAATAATCAGGTTCAATGCCAACCTTATTGATCTCCACCTTATTAGGTGTCAACCAAAGAGCGATAGTAATCTTCAAGCTCGAGCCATCCCTGAGGTCCTGAAGTTCCTGAACACTCCCTTTTCCATAGGTTTTCTCACCAACCACTTTGCCACGATTATAATCCTTGACTGCGCCCGCTAAAATTTCAGAGGCAGAAGCGCTACCATTATTTACCAAAATCACCAATTTCGTCTTTAAAAATGGCGATTCTGACCCTGTGCCACCTAAAGGCTTCAATTTACCATCTTTCTCTTTCTGGTAAAGTAGGGGATCCTGATTTGAAAAGAGACGCCAAACCTCCTGTGCCACATCCAAAAAACCGCCGGGGTTATTCCTCAAATCCAAAATCAAGCGGTCAGCATTTTTCTGCGCCATTTCCGCAGCGAGACTCTTCAGCAAGGGTACGGTATCAAAACTAAACTGGCGCACCCTGGCTATATAGAGACCATTCTTCTCCTCCCAGGTTACACTGCTAACATGAATCTTCTGACGGGTAATGGTGATATTGAAGGGTTTCTCGCTGGGCGGCCTAAAAATAGTCAACGTTACCTGGGTGCCTTCTGGTCCTCTAATCTTCTGAATCGCTTCACCAAACCCATATTTATTAACATCCATCCCGTCTATTTGCAAAACAATATCCTTTGCCCTAATCCCTGCCTTTTCCGCTGGCGAGCCAGCCAACGGAGCTACGACTGTTAAGTTATTATCTCGCATCTCCATCTCTGCGCCAATCCCCGAAAAGTCTCCTGAAAGATCATCCTTAAAGTCTTTAGACAGAGCAGGTGGTAGAAAAACTGAATAAGGATCTCCCAAGGCTGCCACCATACCTTCAATAGCCCCATAGACCCTCTTCTGATTATCCACCTCACCCGCATACCCCTGATTAATTCGTGACCAAACATCCCAAAAGAGCGAAAAGTCAATCTCTTTGGGTTGATTATTGGTCCTGTTGATAACACTGGTAACAACTTTCTTAAAATCAGCCGGCTCTCCCGACTTGTGAAAACCATAAGCCACTCCTCCGTAAAAACTGCCAAGAAGCAAAGTCAGCGAAAGAATCATAAAACTTGCGATTTTGAAAGGAGTCTTTGCTCTTTTCAAGGTGAAAAAAATTTTTTTAAACATCTTTTTAGGTTTAATCTTTTAGGATGAAACGATATTCCCCTTTAAAGCTCTTTTAACTCGTTCGAAAAAGTCTCTTGCTTCTTTTTCTTTTAGAAATTTAATCTCTGCATATTCCTCATAGCCATGACCATGAGAGCGGGCAAAAATGGTTAAGGTATAATTTTCTCCCTGGTAGGTCTCTTTAAAGAATTCCTGATAAAGCCAGCTGATAGAAGGGTCGCGATCTTCTTTAAAGCTCTCTGTATTAACAAGTTTTGCCTTAGAAAGTAATTCTACCAAAAATGCTGGCCTCTCATCACAGGTAGTATTTCCACCTTCACCAAAAATACCTGTTAATATTCTATCGTTTTGAAGAGAAAGATACAACCTTTCTCCTCTGCCAACCTCAAAGCTGGCTTCAAATCTCTTGGCAGAAAGGATTAGGGCTTCACAAGCATAAGCTAAACCCTTTTCAAGGAACCACTCGGCTTGGTGGATGTGGCCTTCGTTTAAAAAGCTGACCGCATAACCAATGGCCTGGCGGGCCTTTGAAGCCTCATAACTGCCATCAAACTCTAACTCTTTTAAATAAGCATAGGCTTTTTTAAGCAGCGCTTCGATACTGGTCTCTTCTTCCCTTGGCTCCTCTTTGGTCTTTTCTTCTATTTTTTTATAGAGTCTCTCCCTCTCCTCCTCGGCGGTAAGCGCCAGTCTATCAAAATCTCTGCTAAAGAAAAAATTCTCTCCTTCTGACATAGCTAGAGCGAGACCATATGACCATAGAGAGTGTAAAGATTTCTCTCGGGATGATAAACCAAGACTGCGTTACCATAACCACCATAGTATTGCCTAAAAATGACAGTGCCATCTAAGACAACCCTAATCGGAGTACCGATAGGCGCTGCCAAATCAATGCCCGTATGAATACCGCTTGCATAATGAGAAGAGAAATCCGTCTTGCCAAAACCCTGACTAATCACATACATTCCTTCTTCAATAGGTAGACCACCACCGATCAGAAATGAGGGATTAATAGCCTGACCTTCAGCGTTTCTGACTTCAAAGTGAAGATGCGGACCTGTCGAAAACCCGGTGCTACCTACATAGCCAATGGTCTGGCCTTTTCTTACCGGTTGACCACTACCTGGACCCGGAGCCAAACCTTTTAAGGAAGCCTCACGCGCCATGCGAATCTGTTCAGCAATTACATCGGCGATTTTTTTCTGGAGCTCTGATTCAATCCGGGCCATCTCCGCTTCTTGCGCTTTTATCTCTGATAGCTCTTGCTGAGTATTGCTTAAAACCCTTGCCTTTAAATCCTGCTGGCTCGTCAATCCCTGCTTTTGCACCTCATGCTGTCTCTTTAAATCGGTTAGTGAAAGCAGCTTTGTCTCCAGATCCTTTTTCTGAGCTTCAAGCTGATCTTTTAGCTCTTGACCTTTGTCTACCAGATTCTGAAATTCTCTCTGAAAAGCTTGGATGTTTTTAAATTCGGAAAAAGCCTCTGAGATATCCGCAGAGGAGATAAAGACCTTAAGAAAGCTATTGGGGTCACTGGTATACTCATTGACAATAAGATTACTGAGGTTAGCCTTCAGTAAAGCCAGCTCTTCTTCTTTTTGGTTAATCTCGGCTTGGGTTTGACTGATATTGCTGCTAACTTCTTGAATCTGCCCCTTGGTTTTTTCAATTAAGGCAGTGGTCTCTTGGATGTTTTTGTCCAGGCGATTTAGTTCGGCCTGCACAAGGGCGGCTTGTTCTTTTTTTGCCTGTTCCTCTTTCTGAAGCTGCTCTTTTTTCTTGGCCGCCTCCTGTTTTTGCCTTTGCAGATCTTGCAGGGAAGGCGAAGTAGCGGCGTAAGCACTAAAAGCAGAGAATAAGCCCAGGCCGAAAAATAAAGAGAGTAAAACTAACAAGATTTTCAATTTTTGGTTTCTCTTTTGAGACATTTTTGCATTTTTATTTTAACTTTTTCTTCTACCAATTGCCAAGAGCGCAGAAAGGGTACCTATAAAAACCGCGATCATTAACTCCATACCGACAATCCTAAAGAAGTTCTCCTTAAAATAACTCATCATTGGGGTAACTAGAGACAACACCAGTGGTCCTAAATGATTATAGAAATTCAGGGTAAGCTTTAAAAGGAACAAAAAGGCTATGGTGGCAAAAAATGTGCCTACCACGCCATAAAGTATACCCTCAATAGCGAAAGGCAGTTTTACAAAACTCTCGGTAGCACCCACCAGGCGCATAATTTCAATCTCGTCACGGCGACTAAAGATTGTCAATCTTATGGTATTAAAGACCGTCAGAATTGTCACGAGAATAAAGAAGCCGCTTATTAAGATGCCGAAGATCTTCAAAAATCTTGTTAAAGTGAGCAGTTTTTCGATGAGCGCTTTGTTTTCGTAGTAAGAGATGCCTTTGTCCGACAAAATAAGATCTTTAAACTGCTCGCTACTTGCGATTTTAGCGAGTTTTTCCAACGCCTCAGGTGGCTCTGCTTTAATCTCTAGGCTGCGTGGCAAAACATTACCGGTAATCTCTAGCGAACTAAGCCGCGTAGGATCATTCTTGTAGCGACTGCGGTAGCGGGCTTCGGCTTCTTGTTTATTGACATAGGTAATACTTTTTGTCTCAGGCTGATTGGCAAGCACCCTTTTTAACTGCAAAATCTCCTCCTCGCTTGCCTCATCTTTAAAGAAGATCACCAGGTCAATTTTCTCGTGAAGATTTTTCACCGCGGCATCAACTATGGAATTCAAAGCCACAAAGATAGAGATAATAAGCAGGGTAAGTGTCATAATTAAAACCGCTGCCAAAGAGAGTAGGCGGTTGCGCCAAAAACCCTGAAAACCCATTTTGATGATGCGAAAGAAAGCTAAAAAAGACATTTTTTAAAGAATATATTTACCTTTTTCTTGGTCAGAGATAAGCTGACCATTTTTAATAGTAACCACTCTTTTATTTAAGGTATCTACTATCTCTTTATCGTGGGTGGCAAGAATCACAGTGGTGCCGCGTTTGTTAATTTTAAAAAGCAGTTCAATAATCTCCCAGGTGCTTAGAGGATCAAGGTTGCCGGTAGGTTCATCGGCGATGAGAATCTTAGGGGTGTGGACAAGCGCCCGGGCAATAGAGACCCGCTGTTTCTCACCGCCGGAAAGCTCGTCCGGCTTATTATTCATCCGATTCGAAAGACCTACCAAATCTAAAATTAAAGGTACCTTCCTGGCAATCTCTCCTGGTGAAGTATCAGAGACCTCCAGGGCAAAGGCAACATTCTCTACTACTGTCTTCTGAGGCAACAGCTTAAAATCCTGAAAAATCACGCCGATTTTGCGTCGATAAAAGGGTAGCTCTCGCCAGGAAAGATGGGTAATCTCTCTGCCCGCAACATAGATCTCGCCACTGGTTGGTCTTTCGTCACAGATCAACAGCCTAATAAGGGTGGACTTACCTGCCCCTGAAGGGCCGACAATGGTCACAAATTCTCCCCTCTCAATCCGAAAACTGATGTTTTTTAAAGCACAGATATTTTTCCCATAGATTTTATTGATATTTTTAAACTCGATCATTTAAATGCTAAAAGACTTCATTTCTCTAAGGGGCTTTATCTTTTTGGCCATTCTTCTCGAAAATTTTCCAGGTCAGCAGTAAGACCTGTCCTTGGATCAATTCCTAAAGCTTGAGCTTGCTGCCAATAGAAAAGAGAAAGCAGCTCTTTCAGATTACCCAGCGGCAAGTCTTTAAGCATCTCTTGGGTAAGCCATCGCCAATCCTCAATTTGAGGGGCGGGGACAATTTTGGTGCCAGGTAAAAGCGTACAGTGCCAACCAATAAAAACAATAAATCGCTCTCTCTGGTCAAAAAAGCTACTTACAAGTAGAGGAAAGTGAATAGCTAGAGAAGAGGGCGGGATACCCAATTCTTCCTCTAGCCTTCGTTTTAGAGCCTCTTTTGGTTCCTCGCCCACCCTAATCTCACCACCCGGCACTTCCCAAAAATTAGACACTCCCTCCACCTCGCTCCTACTTTTCACAAGAAGTAGACGCTGCCGGTCCCGAATAAAAGCCCTCAGAGAAACCCCGAGGGGTAAAGTTATCTCTTCTGCTGACTCTACCCCTTTTGACCGGAAGTGCAAAGGGGTAGAATTTTTTGAAAAGAGAGGAAATTGGCTTTTATTACTCATTGAAAAAATTTTCTTTAAACTTTCTCAAATTATAGCAGTCTTACGGAAAATAATAAAACCAAAGAACAATTGCTGTCTAAGAAAGCAGAAGTGCCCCAATCTCCAGGGAGTTAACCAAATTTAGGTGCACAGCAGCGTTTATATTTCTTACCACTGCCACAAGGACAAGGATCGTTTCTACCCGGATGCTTCTTAACTGGATTTTGCAGAGAAGAAGGATGAGGGGTAAAAGCCAACCCTTGATTTTTAGAGCGGATAGAGATTCTAACTCCCTCCTGGGCAGCAGCTTGCTCAGTTGCTGCCACCGCCGAAGACTGGTCTTGAAAGCCTTCCTCCTCTTCAAGTATTTCTTCTGGTTTAGTAATAGCACCCGCAGTTAGCTCTTCCGAAGGTCCACGCTCAACAGCGCCCTCGACTGGTGAATAATAGGGTCCTAACTCAGCCTTAAACAGTAATTCCAAAGTAAGCCTCTTAATACCTTCTGTAAGCTCATTGAAGAGCAGATAAGCTTTGTGTTTATATTCTACCAGAGGATCTTTTTGGGAATAACCTACCAACCCTACGCTGTGTCGTAAGACCTCCATTGAGTTTAGATGTTCTACCCAAAGCATATCTATCGCCTGCAACATAATCAACCTCTCAAATTCTCGCATCGGCTGTTTACCCAACCTTGCCTCTTTCTCTTCATAGGCTTTGTAAAGGATCTCTTTAGCCTCTTCTTCAGAATTTAAGGTTTTTAACCCTCTGCCGGTAATAGCGTTTATCTCATCAGTAAATCTTTGTGCGCCATCCGTTTGATTACTATAGATCTGCCAAAGCTTAGCGATCTCTTCACTGAGAGTTTGAAGGATCTTCTCTTTGAGATCTTTACCCTCTAGAATCTGTCGCCTTTCACTATATATCCGCGTACGATGCTTATTCATCACATCATCGTATTCCACCACATGTTTGCGGATATCAAAATTATACCCTTCAACCTTTTTCTGGGCAGATTCAATAGCTTTAGAAACCATCTTTGATTCAATCGGCACTTCTTCCGGCACTCTCAAAAGGGTCATCAATCTCTTCACTCTTTCACCACCAAAAACGCGCATCAAATCATCTTCTAAGGAAACATAAAATTGGGTAGAACCAGGATCGCCTTGGCGACCAGTCCGACCTCTTAACTGATTGTCAATACGGCGCGCTTCGTGTCTTTCTGTGCCAATCACATGTAAACCACCCAGTTTTAATACCTCTTTCTCCACTTTGATATCTGTGCCTCGACCCGCCATATTGGTAGCCACTGTCACTGCTCCCACTTTACCGGCTTTGGCGATAATCGCTGCCTCTCTTTCATGATTCTTGGCGTTTAAAACCTCATGTTTAACCCCTCTGCGGCGCAATCTAAGCGAGAGCATTTCATTTTTTTCAATGGAAACCGTACCTACAAGCACTGGCTGACCCTTTTTATGTCGCTTTTCAATATCCTCCGCAATCGCCTGCCATTTCGCCTCCTCGGTCTTATAGATCTTATCCGGAAAATCCACCCTAATCATCGGCTTATTGGTAGGAACTACTACCACCTCTCTACCATAAATCTTCCAAAACTCTTCTTCTTCAGTCTTGGCTGTACCTGTCATTCCTGCCAATTTGCGATAGAGTCTGAAAAAGTTTTGGAAAGAGATGGTGGCCAGGGTATCGGATTCTTGCTGGACGCGAACACCCTCCTTAGCCTCCAGTGCCTGATGCAAACCCTCAGAGTAGCGCCGGCCCGGCATTAGTCTACCGGTAAACTCGTCCACTATCACAATCTCGCCATCTTTTACCACATAATCTCTATCCCGCTTAAAAAGAGCATGGGCCCTCAGGGCTTCTTCCAGATGGTGAGCAAGCTGAGCACTTTGAGCTTCATAAAGATTCTTAACTCCCAAAAACTGCTCCATTTTGGCAATACCTGAGGGAGTAATAGCCACATGTTTTTCTTTCTCATCAACAATATAATCCTCAGAGGGTTTCAGCCGAGGGACAAACTGGGCAAATTTCTCATACAAAGAAGTCGATTCCTCGGCTGGCCGCGAGATAATTAAGGGCGTACGGGCTTCGTCAATGAGGATAGAATCTACCTCATCGACAATGGCGAAGTTTAAATCTCTTTGCACACACTGGCCCAAAGAGATAGCCATATTATCCCTTAGATAATCAAAGCCAAACTCATTATTCGTACCATAAGTAATATCCGCAAGATAAGCCTCTTTGCGGGAGATTCTTCGAAAATGTAACAGGCGCTCATCGATATGTTCGCCGTCTTTAGCCGCAGGATCATAAAGCAGGGAGGTTTCATGGCCAATTGCCGCTACCGAAAGACCCAACAGATGATAAATAGGCCCCATCCAACCGGCATCTCGGCGAGCAAGATAATCGTTGACGGTAACCAGATGAGCGCCTCTGCCAGACAGGGCATTAAGATACAAAGCTAAAGAAGCAACCAGGGTCTTGCCTTCGCCGGTCTTCATCTCCGCAATTTTACCTTCATACAACACCTTGCCTCCGAGAAGCTGAACATCATAATGTCTTTCACCGAGGGTTCTCTTGGCGGCCACGCGCACAAGTGCAAACGCCTCTTCTAAAATCTCGTCTAAAAATTCATCTTCTGCCTTTATGATTTCCTCTTTACCAGCTTCTCTTCCTAACCGGGTTCTTCTTTCTGTCAATCTTTCCCTAAACTCAACAGTCTTGCTCTTTAATCTCTCGTCCGGCCAAGTATTAAATTTCTCCTCAAAAGCAGCTACTCTACCAACAAAAACCCTCTCCGCCTTGCTCAGCGGTCTGTTCTCAGCTTTTTTAGCCGAATTAAAAAAAGGAAGTCGCATACTAATCTAAAGATGCCAGATTCTAAAGAAAAAATAAATGTTTTACCTTAAAGAAGAGGCTCTATCTTTCTAAATCCACAATAAGGCCTTAAAGCCTCGGGTATCTCTATGCTGCCGTCTTTTTGCTGATAATTCTCAAAAATAGCGATCAGCATCCGACCAATCGCCACCACTGTCCCGTTTAAGGTATGCACAAGCTCTACCCTACCATCTGTATCACGATAGCGAATATTTAAGCGGCGGCTCTGAAAGTCAGTAGTAGAAGAAGTAGAATGGGTTTCTCGATAGCAGTTCTGTGAAGGTAGCCAGGCCTCAATGTCATATTTTTTAGCTGCCTGAACGCCCAAATCAGCAGTACACATTTTGACCACCCGATAGGGAATCTTTAATTCCTGCATAATGCTCTCTTCCAGACTTAAGAAAAATTCTAATTCTTTCTCAGAATCTTTTGGCAACACAAAAGAGACCATCTCCACCTTTTCAAATTGGTGCATCCGAAAAATACCCCGAATGTCTTTACCATAAGAGCCCGCCTCCCGCCTGAAGGCTGAAGAAAAACCTACATATCTTAAAGGCAACTTGTCTGCTTCCAGCACTTCATCCTGATGCATACCAATAAGGGGAAGCTCAGCGGTGCCGATCAGATAGAGATCATCAGAGGTTCTATAGACCTCCTCTTCACCTAAAGGAAGATAACCAGTACCCAGCACCGTCCGTTCATTAACCAGCTCCGGCGGCAACACAGGGATAAAGCCTTCCTTCATAAGCTTGGCAAAGGCAAAATTAATAAGAGCGAAATGCAAAACAACCGCCTCGCTCCGTAAAAAAGCAAAACGGCTACCCGCCACTTTTACACCTCTCCTGACATCAATCAGAGAGAGGGCCTCGCCAAGTTCTAAATGGTCTTTGACTGGAAAATCAAATTTCTTAGGCTGGGAAAAAGAACGTACAACCTCATTCTCTGCACTCTCTTTGCCCAGTTTGACATCCTTAGCGGGTAGGTTAGGCAGTCTCAGCATCAGCTGATGAAACTTACTCTTTACCTCTGTCAGTTCAGGTTTTTTCTCCGATATAGTCTTAGAAAGCTCTGTGGCTTCTTTTATCAACTCTAATTTCTTCTGACCAAACTGTTTGGCAATCTCAGCCGAAAGGCTCTTGAGCCGCGCTTGCCGCTGTTCTAAATCATGCTGCAAACGCCGCACATCTCGATCTAGGGCTAGCACCTCTGCAACCATCTCGGGATCATAGCCTTTGCTAGCAATACCTCTCTCAATCTCTTCTTTATTGTTACGAATAAACTTGATATCCAGCATCTTCTTTGGGTCTCATATAAGGAAAGAGTAAAACCTCTCTTATAGAATTTTTATTCAGTAAAAGAATGAGCAACCTTTCAATTCCCATACCAAAGCCAGCGGCCGGCGGCATACCATAGTTTAAGGCGCGCAAGAAAGTCTCGTCCAGTCTTTGAGCCTCTTCGTCACCGGCAGCCCGCAACTTCTCTTGCTCTAAGAAACGGCGCCTTTGGTCTTGAGGATCATTCAATTCAGAGAAAGCCTTCACCAATTCTATTCCTCCAATGACTAGCTGGAAACTCCGGACATAATCTGGGTTTACTGACCTTTTAGCAAGGGGAATCATCTTAGTGGGATGATGAAGGATAAAGGTGGGCTCCTCTATCTTTCTAATCGCCTCTTTGAGAGCCTGGTCCGATTCCTTACCGTTGGCTACCTCCAGAAATTCTTTGCGTAAAAAAGGCTTCTTAAGTTTTATCTCTTTATTGCCTCTAAAAATTCGCGGCTTTCCGAGAGATTTTTCAGTGACGCTAATTAACAAATCCTCTGTAAAATCCATAAGCTTTTCTTCATCCCAATAAGCAACATAGAATTCCAGGTTGATAAACTCTGGATTATGAACAGCATCTACGCCTTCATTGCGGAAACAAGACGCAAACTCAAACACTCTCTCAAAACCACCAACAAGCAGCCTTTTTAGATAAAGCTCAGGCGCTATCCTTAGGTAAACATCAGTATTATAAGCATTGTAATGGGTAACAAAAGGTCGCGCGTTGGTGCCGCCAGGAATGCTTTGGAGAATAGGAGTCTGCACCTCCAAAAAGCGATTATCAATCAGGAAGGTTCTCAGATTCTGAATAATCTCTGTTCTGTGAACAAAGAGTGTGAACACCTCTTTGTTCATTAAAAGATCTAACTCGCGTTCGCGATAGCGCTGTTCAATATCTTTAAGCCCATGCCATTTCTCTGGCAACGGCAAGAGACTCTTGCAAAGAAGCCGCCAGTTCTTTACAAGTAGGGTGAGCTCGCCTTTTTTGGTAGTCATCAAACTGCCCTCGGCCTCCAAAAAATCACCGATATCCAAAAGTTCTAAGTTTTCAAAATCAGAAGCCTTTAAGAAATCTTTCTTAAAAAGGAGTTGAATTCTCCCGGTGGCATCTTGAAGATCCGCAAAAATCAAACCACCTTGTCTGCGAAAAGCTCTCAACCTACCTGCAAGGATAAGCTTTTGGTTTGACTCTACTTTTTTCTCGTAAAGATGGCGGGTTTCTAAAATAGTGTGGGTTCGCCGACAAGAGACTGGATAAGGATCAATCCCTCGTTTTCTGATCTCTGCGAGCTTTTCTTGGCGGGCTTTTATAATTTCTAAATAAGCATCAGCCACAGCCTTACTTTACACCAAATTGATTAAAATGAAAATATTTTTAAAAGTTATCGCCTACCAGCAGTTCTGCCCATCTTTATCTCTTCAGCAATCTGGGTAGGCACCTGTTCATAATGAGAGAATTCCATCGTATAGCTGGCCCGACCCTGGGTCATTGACCTTAAGGTAGTAGCATAGCCAAACATTGACTGTAAAGGCACCAGTGCCCGCACAGTGCGGGCGTTCCCTCGTTCGCCCAGCTCCAAAATCTGCCCGCGTTTAGAATTAATATCACCCATCACATCTCCCATAAATTCCTCCGGAGTGATCACCTCGACCTTCATTATTGGCTCAAGCAGAACAGGATCCGCCTTGCGCATCCCTTCTTGAAACGCCAATGAAGCAGCAATCTTAAAGGCAAGCTCTGAAGAATCCACCTCGTGGTAAGAGCCATCATACAAGACGACTGTGCAATCCACCACCGGATAACCAGCATAGACTCCCTTCTCCATCGCTTCCCGCACACCTGCTTCTACAGCCGGAATAAATTCTCTGGGAATAGCACCACCAACGATTTTATTTTCAAAAACAAAACCTGAACCTCTCTCAGTAGGAATAAGCTCCAAGAAGACATGGCCGTACTGACCCCGACCGCCTGTTTGACGAATATATTTACCCTCTTGGGTCACCCTCTTTGTAAAGGTCTCTCTAAAAGCAACCTCTGGCTTGCCTACATTAGCCTCAACCTTAAACTCCCTCTTCATACGATCCACGATAATCTCCAAATGAAGCTCACCCATACCCGCGATCACTGTCTGACCTGTCTCTTGGTCAAAACGCATATTGAAGGTGGGATCTTCCTCAGCCAGTCGGACGAGAGCTAAACTCATCTTATCCTGATCAGCCTTGGTCTTGGGCTCAATGGCTACAGAAATCACCGGCGCCGGAAAACTGATCGATTCTAAAACCACCGGATGAGCCGGATCAGAGAGAGTATCGCCTGTTTTCGTATCTTTAAGCCCGACAGCCGCCGCAATCTCACCAGCAAACACCTCGCCTACATCTTCGCGATGGTTGGCATGCATTCTTACAATTCTGCCCAATCGCTCCTTATTGCCCGTGCGGGTGTTTAACACATAGGAACCGGCAGGTAGATGCCCCCGATAAACCCTAAAGAAGATTAATTTGCCAACAAACGGATCAGCTGCCACTTTAAAAGCCAAGGCTGCAAAGGGACCGCTATCCGAAGCCTCTATCTCTACCTCTTCATCGGTCTTGGGATTAACGCCTTTGGCTGGTGGTAAATCAAAGGGAGAGGGCAGATAATCAACGATGGCATCAAGCAAGGTCTCAACAATCACGCCACGACCATCCCCACCCAACACTGCAAAAAAATCACCTTTTAACACTGATTTTCTAATCGCCAACCTAAACTCTTCCTCAGTAATCTCTCCTCCTTCAAGATACTTAAGTATCAGGGTATCGTCTGCCTCTAAGACCTTCTCTAAAAGCTCCCCGCGGTATTTCTCTACCGTCTCCTTCATTTCTGCCGGCACTTCCTCTTCTCTCAGTTTTTTATCGGTATAATGTTCATAAACATAAGCTTTTCTGGTTACCAAATCTACTACACCCCTGACATTTTGCTCAAAACCGATGGGCAACTGGATAGGATAAGAATTAGCCGAAAGGCGCTTGCGAATTGATTCTAACGATTTGTAAAAATCGCCGCCGGTCTGATTAATTTTGTTAATAAAGCAGATACGGGGGACAGAATACTTATCAGCCTGGCGCCAGACTGTCTCTGATTGAGGCTCCACACCCATCTTGCCATCAAAAATAACCACTGCTCCATCTAAGACCCTTAGCGATCTCTCTACCTCTACAGTAAAATCAACATGGCCCGGTGTATCAATGATATTAATACGATGCTCCTTCCAAAAACAAGTAGTGGCGGCCGAGGTGATAGTAATGCCTCGTTCTTTCTCCTGTTCCATCCAGTCCATAGTGGCTTCCCCTTCATGAACCTCTCCTATCTTATGCACTTTACCGGTCAAATACAAAATCGCCTCCGTAACAGTAGTCTTGCCGGCATCAATATGGGCAATTGTACCGATATTGCGTACTCTCTCTAAAGAATATTCTCTTGCCATCTTAATCTAAAAATATTTCTAATTCTAAAAAGATTAGTTGAAAATGGGATTAAAAGCGCGCCAAATGAGCAAAAGCGCGATTGGCTTCAGCCATCTTGTGGGTATCCTCCTTTTTCTTAATAGCTGCTCCCTGATTTTTGTAAGCATTCACCAGCTCCTCTGCCAAAAACTCCTCCATACTTTTACCTTGACGATCACGGCAAATCTGAATAACCCAGCGCAACGCTAAAGTAATCCGCCTCTCTGGCGACACCTCAATCGGCACTTGATAGTTTGCTCCACCGATCCGTCGTGGCCGTACTTCTAGAAGAGGACCCGCATTTTTCAGAACAGTGTCTAAAACCTCAAGCGGTTCTTTTTTAAGCTCCTCTGAGGCTTTTTCTAAAGCTCTATAGACTATCTTCTCTGCCACCTTCTTTTTACCATTCCTCATCACCATATTAATAAATTTACTCACGATCGGAGAATTGAAACGCTCATCCGCGGCTAACATCCTCTTTTTGTAATACGGTTTACCTCTCATAATTAACCCTTTGGTCTCTTGGTTCCGTAAAGGCTACGACCCTGCCGCCGCTTCTCAACTCCAGCTGTGTCTAACTTACCACGGATAATACGATAACGCATTCCTGGCAAATCCTTAACGCGGCCTCCATGAATCAAGACCACTGAGTGTTCCTGAAGATTATGTCCCTCACCTCGAATGTAGGCATTAACCTCCATTCCTGAAGAAAGTTTGACACGGGCGAATTTTCTTAGTGCCGAATTCGGTTTTTTGGGAGTAGTAGTACCTACCTTAATACAGACACCTCTTTTTTGCGGCGCGCCCTTTTTCAGAAAATAGGCTTTATTCTTCAGATAATTAAAGACACGCTTTAAGGCAAGCGTCTTTCTTCTCTTTTTCTTGGATTGTCTACTGGCTTTTACAAGCTGATTAATTGTGGGCATTTACAATTGATATTAGCAAAAATCAATATAGCGAGCAACCCTTTTTACTGAGCATAATCCTCGACCTTAAAGCCTGTACCGGCTGGAATGAGCCTACCAATGATTACATTCTCCTTCAGACCACGCAATCTATCAATCTTCGCCTCTACCGCTGCTTCTATCAGAACATTGATAGTCTCCTGGAAAGAAGCAGCTGACAGGAAAGAGTCGGTCTTTAAGGCTACCTTGGTAATCCCCATAATCATAGGCTCTGCCACCACCTTCCTCTTATTCTTCTTAGCCAGCTCTAGGTTGACTCTCTCTACCTCTTTTGCCGAGACAATATCGCCCACAAGATACTCCGAATCACCCGGCTGAAGAATTTTCATTTTAGAGAAGATCTGTCTCAAAATTATCTCTAGGTGTTTATCGCTGATATTTTGGGCCTGGGAGGTATAAATACTCTTGATCTCGCGAATGATATAGCTTGCTAAACGAGATTTACCAACAATTTTTAGGGCCGATGTCAAATCCCAATGACCCTCGGTCAGCTGTCTTCCCACCTCCACCATCTCTCCTGAACTCACCTTTAACTCTATATTCTCCGGCACTTCATACCTTCGCATCCTCTTATGCAAACTCCTTAGGATAAGACTTTCGTCTTTTATCTCCACCACCCCCTCAAACCCTGCTCTCACCACTCTCTCTTCCTCGCTATATAAGATATCTTTAGGCTTCACTCTGTCTCCGTTTTTAACCGCTAACTTTACCCCTTTCTTCAACTTGTATTCTTCACTTTCATAGTCTGGCGAGGTGATGGTAATAATGTTTACCCCTTCTCTGTGATCGACACTGGCCAAACCAGCAATCTCTGCCAAAACAGCAGGATTTTTAGGCGTACGACACTCAAACAGCTCTTCTACCCTTGGCAGACCAGTGGTGATATCCACACCTGCAACACCTCCCATATGGAATGTTTTCATAGTAAGCTGAGTACCGGGTTCGCCAATAGCTTGTGCCGCCATAATACCCACTACTGCGCCCAAGGAGACCAGCTCGCCGGTAGCCAAATCCTTACCGTAACACTTCTGACAGACACCAAAGGGCGCCTTGCAATAAATCACCGAACGCACATTAACCTTCTCTATACCCGCTTTCTCAATCTCCCTAGCAATTTCATCGGTGATATAGGTACCTCTCTTATATTGCAGGAGATCCTCGTTTAAGACTCTACCCGAGAGTCTTTGAGAAAATGTTTCAGAGACTATCTCGCTCTCACTAGCATCAATGGTCAAGCCTTCCTGAGCGCCACAATCCTCTATGGTAATAATAATATCCTGAGCCACATCAATTAAGCGGCGGGTCAAATACCCTGATTCAGAAGTCCTGAGTGCTGTATCCGTACGACCCTTACGAGAGCCGTGTGTAGAAATAAAGTACTCAAAGACATTAAGCCCCTCTTTAAGATTGGAACGAATGGGCAACTCAATAATATTGCCCGCAGGATCTACCATTAAACCCTTCATTCCTGCCATTTGGACAAGCTGAGCCACAGAGCCTCTAGCTCCGGAAAGTATCATTTTGTAAATCGCAGTTTGCTTATTGTAGTTAGTAAGCATCGACTTCTGAATCTTTGCAGTAGTCTCCATCCAAAGCTCAATGATCTTCTGGTACCTTTCCTCGTCCGCAATAAGACCGCGGTTGTACTGACGATCAATGGTGGCAAGCTCTACTTCAGCTTCTTTTAAGATTTTCTCTTTATCGGCAGGAGTCATCAAATCGTCCATTGAGAAAGTAGCCCCTGAAACTGTTGCATATTTAAAGCCTAAATCTTTAAGAGCATCCAAGATGTCTGCCACCACCTCTTTGCCATAGCGCTGGAAAATCTCTGAAATAATCTTTCTTATCTTCTTCTTCTCCACAAGTTCATTGACAAATGGGTAGTCCGCTGGTAGATAACTGTTAAAAATAATTCTACCCACCGAGGTCTCCAACAATTCCTCCCCAATTTTGACCTTGATTCTGGCAGTAATATCAATCAGTGAATTCTCATAAGCAACAATTGCTTCATTGGGCGAGGCAAAAATTTTACCTTCTCCCTTTTTGCCCTTTACAATTTCTGTAAGATAGTAAAGACCCAGAACCATATCCTGTCTAGGCGAGACAGTCGGTTCGCCAGAAGCCGGTTTGAGAAAATTATTCCTAGAAGACATAATATGTTCTGCTTCGTATTTGGCTTGCTCCGACAGAGGTACATGCACAGCCATCTGATCACCATCAAAATCAGCATTAAACGCTTCGCAAATCAGAGGATGGACCTGAATAGCCTTACCCTCAATCAGGACCGGCTTAAAAGCCTGGATGCCAAGGCGATGGAGGGTAGGGGCGCGATTGAGAAGTACATAATGATTATTCACAATGCTCTCCAGGATATCCCAAACCACAGGCTCTTCCTTCTCTATCATCCGGCTGGCATTTTTCACATTATGAACATACCCCTCACTGATTAAACGGCCGATGATAAAGGGCTTGAAAAGCTCAAGTGCCATAATTTTGGGTAAGCCGCATTCGTCAATCTTCAGTTTAGGCCCAATAACAATGACCGAACGACCGGAATAGTCTACTCTCTTACCCAACAGATTCTGGCGAAAGCGACCCTGCTTCCCTCTAAGCATATCGGAGAGAGAACGAAGCTTGCGCTTCCCCGAGACTGTAGCCGCTGGCTGCCGCCCATGCCTTGTCTCATTATCAATCAAGGCGTCAACCGCTTCTTGAAGCATTCTTTTCTCGTTTCGGACAATCACTTCAGGCGCTCCTTGATTCAAAAGTCTCTTAAGACGGTTGTTACGATTGATGACGCGTCGATAAAGGTCATTCAAATCAGAAGCCGCGAAACGACCACCATCCAGTTGGACCATTGGTCGCAAATCCGGCGGCAAAACCGGCAATTTAGTTAGAATAAGATATTCGGGTAAAATTTGGTTCTCTTTAAAAGAGCGCAAAACCTTCAGTCTCTTAAAAAGGCGCTTTTTGTTCTGTCCAACAGTCTTTTTCAACTCTTCTTCTAATGCTCTAATTGCCTTATCAACATCAACCCTTCTTAACAGCTCCAGGATGGCTTCAGCGCCAATCCCCACTTTAACCAGATTGCCATATTTAAGAGAGATATTATAATATTGATTCTCCGAAAGAGTCTTTAAAGGAGCAAGCGAAAGCAACTCCTGTCTGGTTTCTCTATAGGTAGCTTCTACCTCCTCTGGTTTTATGTTGGGGTTCTCAATCTTCTTCTCCTTAAACTCTCTATACTCCCGCTCTAAATCTTTTAAGAGCTCTTTTCGCAATTCTTCATTCACCGAAAGAATAATAAAAGCAGCAAAGTAGACAACCCTCTCTAAATCACCGACCGGAATATCAAGGACAGTAGCGATCACCGAAGGCGCGCCTTTTACATACCAGGTGTGCGCTACAGGGACTGCCAAATTAATATGCCCCATCCGCTCACGACGCACCAAGGAGCGCGTAACCTCCACGCCACACTTGTCGCAAATAACACCTCTATATCTCACCTTCTTATATTTGCCGCAATAACATTCAAAATCTCGCACCGGTCCAAAAATACGCTCACAGAAAAGACCATCCCTTTCTGGTTTGAGAGTTCTGTAGTTGACTGTTTCCGGTTTCAAAACCTCTCCGTAAGACCAGGAAAGAATCTCGTCCGGCGAGGCCACAGCAATACCCAGAGCGTCAAACCTCTCTTGATCGTTTAACGCGGGCGGAGTCTCCTGAGGCTTTTTTCCTTGCTCCCTTTCCTTAGGAGACTGAGAAAAATCTACAGCCAATCCGCTCTCTTGATCCTCCTTATTTTTAGGTATCTTTGAGGAAAGCAGCTTTGTCTCCTCCATCATAAAAACTCCTTAATTTAATTATTGTTACTAAGAAGACTTTCAACTTCTTGGGAGGGTTTCTCCGTGGAGTCCTTCTCTTGGCTTAACTCTTTCTGAGGTAAACCTTCAATCTCTACTGTCGGCTCAATCTCCTCAAATTCATCAAGCAATTCTACTTCCTCGCGCGAAGGCTCCCTGGCTTGACTTGCGGCTACTACATTACGAATCCGTTTGGCATGCTCAAGGCTCTCGTCTTTTAAGCGCACAAACTTATTCTCTGCTAGATTATAAAGCCTTACCGCCAACCCTAATGATTGCAACTCTTTAACAAGCACATTAAAAGAGGCAGGAATAGAGGGTTTCTGGATGGGCTCACCTTTGATGATAGCTTCGTAAGCTTTAGAGCGCCCCACCACATCATCAGATTTGATGGTAAGCATTTCTTGAAGTATGTGGGCAGCACCATAGGCCTCAAGCGCCCAAACCTCCATTTCGCCGAAACGTTGCCCACCAAACTGAGCCTTGCCTCCAAGAGGCTGCTGGGTCACCATTGAGTAGGGCCCGATCGAACGAGCATGCATCTTGTCATCTACCAGATGGTTTAGTTTCAACATATAGATTTTACCCACTGTCACCTTCTCTTCAAAAGGCAGACCTGTAAAGCCATCATAGAGTCTTACCCTTACATCTTTAGGCAACCCCGCCTTCTCTAACTCTTGGGCGATCTCCGAAAGAGAAATTCCCTGAAAGACCGGCGAAGCAACTCTATAATTCAGCTTATCCGCCGCCCAACCAAGAATTGTCTCCATAATCTGCCCTAAATTCATTCTTGAAATCACTCCCAGAGGATTAAGAATAATATCTAGCGGCGTACCATCTTCTAAAAATGGCATATCTTCCAGCGGGACGATGGCTGAAATTACCCCCTTGTTACCATGGCGGCCCGCCAACTTATCACCCACAGAGATTTTTCTAAGCTGAGCCACCCAAACCTCAACCATCTGATTTACACCCGCTGGCAACTCATCGCCCTTCTCCTTATCAAAAATTCTAATATCTACCACCTTGCCCTTCTCACCATAAGGTAGTCGTAAACTAGAATCACGGACATCTTTGGCTTTTTCGCCAAAAATCGCCCTTAACAATCTCTCTTCTGCGGTTGGTTCGGTCTCACCTTTGGGCGAAATCTTGCCCACCAAGATATCCTCTGCTTCCACCTCAGCACCTATCTGAACGATACCCATCTCGTCAAGATTGGCAAGCGCCTCTTCACCGACATTGGGAATGTCGCGGGTAATCACCTCAGGACCCAATTTTGTCTCCCTAACTTCAATGGAGTATTTCTCAATATGGATTGAACTAAAAATATCATCTTTCACCAACCTCTCCGAGAGGATAATGGCATCTTCATAATTGGCGCCATACCAAGAAAGAAAACCAACCAGCAGATTCTGGCCCAATGCTAATTCCCCATTATCCGTAGAGTTAGAATCTGCAAGGAGGTCGCCTTTCTTCACTTTATCACCAGTCTTACAGCGGAGACGCTGATGAATACAGGTGGCTTGATTAGAACGCACAAACTTCTGCAGATAAAAAGTCTTTTTTTCATTCTTCTTGGTAAGAAGGGTGATTCTATCGGCGCTAGCCTCAACAATCTCGCCATCTTCAGGAGCTAAAATGAGATGTCCTGAACTACTGGCTACTATCGCTTCCATACCTGTACCAACCACAGGGGCTTCCGGCTCCAGGACAGGCACGGCTTGCTTCATCATATTGGCACCCATTGAGCTCCTTGCTGCATCATCATGCTCAATAAAGGGGATAAGTGATGTCGAAACCGCTATGGTTTGCATTGGCGAGACATCAATGTAGTCTATTTTCTCGACGCTCTCTATTTTAGGTTCCCCGTATTTACGAACTATTAGCTTTTTCTCAGTGATATAACCATCCTCGCTCACCCGGGTAGAAGCCGGTGCAATGATAGCTCTCTCTTCATCAGCCGCATCTAACCACTCAATCTGATTACTCACCCTAACCTTGCCATTTTCATAAACAACCTTACGATAGGGGGTCTCGATAAAGCCATATTCATTAATACGCGCATAGGTAGCCAAAAAGCCCACCAATCCGATGTTGGAACCCTCTGGCGTCTCCACCGGACAAATCCTTCCGTAGTGAGAGGTATGAACATCACGGACATCAAAACCAGCCCTCTCTCGACTTAAGCCGCCCGGACCAGTAGCGCAAAGGGTTCTTTTATGCTCAATCTCGGCTACCGGATTGGGTTGATTCATAAATTGGGAGAGCTGCGAAGAGGCAAAAAACTCTTGCAAAACAGCCACGATCGGACGGGCGTTAACAAGCTGGTTAGGGATCACATTACCAAGATCAGCTACCGCCATTCTATCACGGACAATCCGCTCTAGCCTTAGAAAACCCACACGCACTTTATTCTGGACAAGCTCTCCAACCGCTCGGATACGGCGATTCTTGAGAGAATCAATATCATCGGGTTCAGCTAAAGGATTATTATTCAGACGGATAATCTCTTTTATAATCTCAATTAAATCCTCTCGTTTAAAAACGCGATTCTCGGCAGTGTTGGGGGTATCTAAATTGAGACGTTGATTGATTTTATAACGCCCCACTTTACCCAAATCAAAGCGTTTGGGATGAAAAAACAGCGCTTCTATAAAGATACGAGCAGATTCAGGAGTGGCAATATCGCCCGGTCTGATCCGGCGATAAACCTCTACCAACGCCTCCTCCTGATTCTTGGCAGTATCCTTTGCGAGGGTCGCAGCGATATATTTATGCTCATCATTGTTGTCAACATCACTAAAGAGCTCAAGAATCTCTTCATCTGAGAGGTCTTGCAAGGCTTTTAAAAAGGTAGTTACTGGTAATCTCCGCTTGCGATCTATTTTGACCGAAATCACATCTTTCGCCGAGGTTTCAAACTCCAACCAAGCGCCTCGCAAAGGAATAACTTTAGCGCCAAAAAGCTTTCGCTCATTAGGGCCGGTCTCGCAAACAAATAAAATCCCATACGAACGCACTATCTGGGAGACCACCACCCTTTCAACACCATTGATAATAAAAGTCCCCCGTTGGGTCATCATAGGGAAGTCACCCAAAAATACCTCTGACTCCTTAATCTCACCCGTCGGTTTAATAAGCAAAGAGGCCCTTACCTTAAGAGGAGCCTTATAAGTCAAATTCTTGATCCTGGCAGTATATTCGTCGTAGGGAGGCTCCTCAAATTTATAATCCAAAAACGAGAGGGTTAAATTCTTTCCGGTAAAATCTTCTATCGGCGAAACCTCTTCTAAAAGCTCTTTCAAACCCTCCTTTAAAAAAGATTGGTAAGATTTGATTTGAACCTCTGTCAGATTAGGAAGCGCGGAGAGAAAATCATGAGAAAGATTAAAATAACGTCGTTTAGTTTGCATCTTGGCTCCAGCTTAAATTACGACTTAAATACTTTGGTTTCTTCAAAAAAAGATGCGGCTTCAAAGCTTTCTATAAAATTTTATTTTAGGAAATAAACTAATTACCCGCTTTAAAAAAGCAGTTATTTATTAATTATGACAATCCTTGAAAACCCTTAAATCTTTTTGGAATCAAGATTCTCCCTTATCCTCTTTTTTTAAGAATAACAAGATTAAAATTTAAAATCAAGCTTTTAGAAAGCTCAACTAACCTTAATAATTTTATAAACGAATTCACCCGCTGGTGTCAAGACCGAAGTCATTTCACCGGCCCTATGATTTAATAAAGCCTTACCAATGGGCGATTCCACAGAGATTTTTCCTGTTGAGGGATCAGCATCCTCAGGACCAACAAGGAAAAAGGTCTCCCTTCTACCCTCGCTCTCCACTTCTACTGTTGAACCTACCCCCACAACCTCCGAGTGTCTCTTCTTGATAATCCTGGCTCTTTTTAGCTTATCCTTTATCTCAACAATCTGACCCTCAATAAAAGATTGCTCATCTCTAGCAGCGTCATATTCCGCATTTTCGGAAAGATCGCCATGGCTGCGCGCTTCTTTAATGCGCTCGGCAACCTTCGGTCTCTGGACTTTTTCTAGCTCGTAAAGCTCCTCCTTAAGCTTCTTCAAACCTTCCTCTGTAATGTAAAAGGGTTTTTGAGTCATTTTTACAATCCTAAAACTTCCCTCAAGTTTATTTTATTATTTATTTTATTATTTTAAATTATAA
>Ga0123519_10000784_pt1 | contig 55814 bp, 58 predicted proteins | sample YelNatPaOPRAMG02_FD_87396 | JGI IMG/M metagenome (GOLD analysis project Ga0123519, IMG submission 87396) | Hot spring microbial communities from Yellowstone National Park - Yellowstone National Park OP-RAMG-02 (version 2) | ecosystem: Environmental > Aquatic > Thermal springs > Hot (42-90C) ...
TAATTCCTCAGGTGTCTTTGGAATAACAGGTTGTGGTTTATTCCACCTTGTCATATGTACTTCTACTAGATGGGCAATATTTTGCCATCTTTCATCTTTGCCAAAAGGAAATCCTTTTATCCAAGCGGCAGCGGCTGGACCATGCTCACCTGTAGTATGCTCCCCCCAGGGAGGAGTTTCTCCAGGAGGGGTCTTTTTTATATCTTCTATTGAACAATATTTAGTAATATCGTGAAGTAAAGCTGCAGTTACTAGCTGGTCTTTTTCTGTTCCTTTGATACCTAAAGAGTCGCATAAATGGTCTGTCATTTTAACCACTCTGGCAGTATGTAAAGGTAACCCACTACTTTTCATTGAGTGCTGGAAAAGTTCAAGTGATTGAGAGAACTTCTCCGGAGATACTCCTTCTGGATAATCAGTAAATAATTGCTTTAAATAATTAGTAAATTCTTGTTTTACTTCTGGAGGGACTTGTGGAGAAAGTTTCTCTATGGTTTTTTCTACTTCTTCAGGAGTAAATAAAATATTATGATTGTGAATATGCTGGACAGATTCATTTAAAGTTCCCATACACAACTTTTCTACTTCATCTATAACCTCTTTATTCCATTGAGGATATATATCTTCATCTAGAGGTTTTTCGGTACTTGGATTTTTAGAAGGTTCTTTGAAGGAGATAACTTCATCAGCAGGATGATATTTACCACTTGTACTGGAAGGTGAACTAAAGAACTGCGGCGGTGCTTTTTCTAAAATTTCTCTTGCTTCCCGGCGAAGCTGGGGGTCTTCTATTTTTCCAAGCATATAATTCAATAGCCTGGGGCCTTCTAGTTGAATTGTTTTGCTTTTTTCTTCTATTAATCTTTCTCTTACTTTATAAAGAGGTTCAGAAGAACCAGGAGGTGGAATAATTTCAAAATCCTGCATAGAAGAGATAGCTTTACCTATCCTTCCTGTTAAAAGCTCCTGTTCCTCACTATCCAATTCTGAAGGCAGTTGCGTTAATGATATTTCTTTGCTTTCATCTTCATTTACTACTGACATTATTCTATCTTTTCTTTTACCTGTCCACACTCGTTTTTTATCTTCTTCTTTAAAGACTTGCTCAAAGTAACTAAATACACGTTCAGTTATCTGCTCATTCCTGGGAGCAGATGATATTTTTTCATAATAATCAGGCAAGTCAGGTGGTTCTTCTAAAGAACGGGTTTCCCAGTGACTATTAAACAACTTTTCAAATGCAGTTCCAACTGCTTTATTCACTACTTCTACATCTGCTTCATGATTTATTGAAAATCCATTTCTGGTGAAGTTGCAACTCCCTATAATAATTGTTTCCTCATCAAATGCTGCAACCTTAGCATGGAGCTTTTCTTGTGTTTCTACATCACTCTTAAACCATCTTGCTTGCACACCAGCTTCTCTTAATTTATCCATTGCTTTCTTATTTACAAACATCATAGGCTTTGTGCTATCTAATATTACTTTAACATCTACACCTCTGTTTTTAGCTTCAATTAATCCATCAATAACCTGCTGGTCAGTAAGCACAAATGCTTCCATATGAATGGAACGTTTTGCTTTAGCTATATTTTCTAACATAGCTGTATGTATATCTTTAGAGTCACTATCGGTTGTTAATACTCGCACATAAGAATCCTCTACACCTCTGGGACGCTGTGATGGTGGTAAATTTGCAGCTGGGGATAAAGCAAAATCTTTCCCTCCCGAAATTAGCCAGTCTCTTTTAAATACACTTGACAGATCATCTACTGCAGGTCCTTTAACTGCAACATCATAATCGGTATTTAGAGGAGAATGTCTATCCCAGTTCATTCCACCAATTAATGCAATTTTACCATCTACAATTAATAGCTTTACATGGTCTATCTGGTCTTTCTCTGTAGGATATGTTAAAAGCTCAACACCATTAGCTTTTAAAAACTTTTTAACTTCGTTTTTATGTGCAATATCTTCAGGGTCCCAGCCTGGTGTGGGGTCGAGAAGCACCTGAACCTTAACACCTTTTCTTGCTTGTGCTGCCAGAACATCAACAATTTTATCATAACCCAGAGTATACATCTCTACCTGAACAGTGTCTTTAGCTCCTTCTATCATTTTAACAGCAGTTTCTAAAATTTCTTCTCCTTCTACTAATTTTACTTCGTTACCCGATGTTACTCTTGGAGTGATATCAATTTCCCCTTTCGACACTACCTTTTTTGCAGAAGCAGTAGAAGAAGGCTCTACTTTTTTGGGTCTTATTGGAACAGGCTGATACGGATTTACAGGATTTATTGACATAACATTCTCACACTTCTTTCATTTCATTTTAATTATATCAGTAAGAAAGATAAGAATAAAAGAGGAGTTTGTTAAAATTTTGTTAATATTTAAATGTTAGATAAAAATAAAGGGGATGATAAATTGTGGAAATTAAATTTAAAGCTAAAACACAAAAATTACCTATTTATTTTACAGGGAATTTGTATGGAGAAGTGGAGAACTTTGCTAAAATAGCTACTATTCTCAGGCAAAAGAAAAAAGAGGGAGAAGAGTTCTTACTTTTTGATGCTGGAGATGCTACCGCGGGGAATCCTGGGATAGAACTAGTAAAAGGAAAACATATTGCTGAGTTAATGGGAATTACTGGCTTTACAGCCGTTACTCTAGGGGAGAAGGATTTTATTTATGGACCTGCAGTACTGAAGAGAAACCTTTCTTTGATAAAAGCCCCTGCAGTTGCAGCTAATATTTATATTAAAGAGCTTGAACAGGATTTGCAACCTTATATCATTTTAGACTTTCAGGGTATAAAAGTAGGAATTACAGGATTGGTTACAGAAGAAGTAATGGCAAAACTTTATCCCCGTAGCGGGGAAAAAACATATCAAGAAATTAAGTTTATACCTTACAGAGAAGCCCTGCTGGAGGTTTTAAAGACTTTCTCTGCTAAAGGTGTAGAAATAATTATTCTTCTCTCCCATCTTGGCTTAGAAATTGATCAAATGTTAGCCTGTGATTTTATTAAGATTAACTTAATTATAAGTGGTCATACAGGAGAGGTGTTAAAGTCTCCTGCAAAAATTGGGAATACACTTGTAGTAACTCCTGGGGAAAAAGCCTTTTACCTTGGTTTTATAGAATTAGAAATAGAAACTACTATGGAAATAAAAAGCTAACTCTTACCCCTTCTTTAAAAGGGGCAAAAGAAAAATGCTTTTTAAAAAGAAGGATTTATTACGGGAAAGTAGAATGTTAAAATTTTAGTTTACAAAGCTGGAGGTAATCATTATGGTGTTAAATTGGGTTTTATTAATTTTAGTGCTAGTCTTTACATCTCTTGCTATAGGGTTGCAAGATTTACTGTTTGCAGCCTTAAGTTTAGCTGTTTCCAGTTTGTTTTTAAGTATCGTCTTTTTCTTAAGGAATGCTCCTATTGCAGGAGTTTTTGAATTAAGTATTTGTGCTGGTCTTATTCCAGTGCTTTTAATTGCTGGAGGCACAGCTTTTAGAGAAATAAAAGAAAAGCCAAGAGTATCTTCATATCTTCTCTATATTGGTATGGGTATAGGATTTTTAATAATTGCTTTCCTTGTTATAGGAAGTATAGGGGAAGTATTTGGTGGAGCTTATAAACTATCTTTTATCTCTTTTGAAAAAATAGGTTCTTTAGGAACTATGTTGTGGGAAAGCCGTGGAAGTGACCTTCTGGGGCAGTTAGCAGTTTTGTGGGCAGGAACCCTAGGTGTTTTAGTATTTTTAAGAAAAACCAAGGAGGAGAAAAAAAATGACTCTTGATGTATTGGATGTTATTGTTTCTTTAATTTTACTTTTTCTTGGCATTTATTGTTTTTTAACTCGCTCTAATATAATAAAATTGATTATAGGCATACAGATTTTAACAAATGCAGTTAATTTAAGTTTTATCTCTACGGGATGGACATTTCAAAATGAAAATACTGTCCAAACTCTTGTTATAATTATACTTTTAATAGATGTTATTATTACAGCAGTAGCAATGGCTATTATGGCAGTGGGATACAAACATGGGGCTACTCTGGATATACGAGAGTTCAGTAAACTTAAGTGGTAAAGTGAGGTGTAAAATAGGTGCAAGATTGGCTTTTCCTTTTAGCTATTTTTATTCCACTTGGATTTTCGGTGCTTTTGCCTTTTATCTCTTTTTTAGGTGGGTGGGTGGCAAGGAATAGTTTTGCAGTATTAGGTGGTTTGGTTACCGGAGTCATTACACTTCTTCTAATTTCGCATACTCAAAATAATGTTGTTTTTAAACTTAATTGGTTACCTGGAATAGTGGATTTTTCCCTTTATGGTGATGCATTAAGCATTTGTATAAGTATTATTGCTGGAGTAATAGGTGCATTGGTGTTGATTTATTCGCTGAGATATATGGAAAGAGAAGAAGACCTTAGCCGTTATTATTCACTAACACTTCTGTTTATTGGTTCAATGATTGGGATGGCTCTAAGTGCCAATTTTATTTTTCTTTTCTTCTTTTGGGAGATTATAGGTATATGCTCTTATGCATTGATTGGTTTTTTTTATAAAGACCCCAAAGCAGCTAATGCAGGTTTGAAAGCTTTTATTACTACTCGTATTGGGGACGCAGGGTTGCTTGCAGGTATTCTTTTACTTTATCATTATGCATATACATTTGACATTCAAAGAATTATAGAGTTAGCAGGCAGGGGTGAGATTCCTCAATGGGTGATTACCTGGTCTGCATTTTTAATGTTAGCAGGAGCTGTAGGGAAATCTGCTCAAATTCCTTTACAGGTGTGGTTGCCAGATGCAATGGAAGCTCCAACTACTATTTCTGCATTAATTCATGCAGCTACACTCGTAAATGCAGGTGTTTACCTGGTTGCTCGTGTATTCCCTTTATTTTCAGGGGTGTCTTATTGGTTACTATGGGTAGCCTGGATTGGTGCTCTAAGTTTATTCCTTACAGGTTGTATGGCTTTAGTGGAAAAAGACCTTAAAAGAGTGCTTGCTTATTCTACCATAAGTCAGCTAGGATATATGATGTTCGCTTTAGGAGTTAGTGGATGGTTAGCATCTATATTTCATTTATTCAATCATGCTATTTTCAAAGCACTTCTTTTTTTATGTGCAGGAGCTATAATTCACACTTTACATACTAAAAATATGTATGAGATGGGCGGGCTTAGAAAAGAAATGCCACTTACTTTTCTGGCATTTTTAATTGGAACATCTGCTTTGGCAGGAATACCTCTGTTTAGTGGTTTCTGGAGTAAAGAGATGATACTGGGGCTGGGAGCAGAAAAGTTTAATCTAGGATTTAACTTGCCTTTTATACTTGCAGAATTAGGAGTGCTACTTACAATGGCGTATTCTACCAGAATGATCTGGCTTGTATTTATGGGGGAAGGGAAAAGAAAAGAAGAAAAAGTTAAAGACGCTCCTATTGCGATGACTGGTGTTTTAATTATTCTTGTATTACTTACCCTACTTGCATGGCTTCCAATTTCACAGTTCTCTTTTTGGTTATCCTCTGCCTCGCCAATCTTAGAAGGGGAAGTAAAGATTACCCTTAGAGATATGATAGTGGAAACTTTTACTAACCCAATTACTTACATATCAATTTTAGCTATTATTTTGGGTTATCTTTTTTATTTATGGAGAAAAGTTATAGTTTCTTCATTGGGTAAGTTAGGTAAAGGATTATACAGTTTCGCTAAGGCTGGCTTTGGCTTTAACGAGCTTTATTACTGGATAGGTTATAGAATGATAGATTTTGCTAAAATCTGGCTGGATTATGTAGATGAAAGAGCTATTAATAGTTTTAACTATCTTGTTGGGAACACCAGTTTAAGGTGGGGAGAAGAATTTAGAAAGACACATACAGGTATTTTAAATTTAAATATTTTAGGTGTTGTAATAGGATTATTGTTAATTATTTTAATCTTAAGATAAAGAGGAGGAGGCAATTTTAATGGTAGATAAAGAAGTTGGTTTACTTTTATTAGTTACTCTGCCAGTTATTGTAGGTGTTTTAGTATATTTTCTTAAAGGCGTAAAAGGTAAGTATATTACTTTTTTAACAGCAATTTTTTTACTTGGGATAACTTTATGGTTACTGGAAAATAATACTACGGAATTAAGTTATTCCCTCAAATGGAGTCCCTTGCTTCAAATAAATCTTTCTCTAGGAATAGATGGTTTAAGTATTGTAATGATATTAATAACTTTATTTATTTTTTCTGTAGCTTCTCTGTTTATATGGAAATATATGGAAAATAAAGAGAATTTGAATTCTTTTTATAGCTTCCTGTTGCTTTTCCTTGCAGGAATTCTTGGAGTGGCACTGGCTAGGGATTTAATACTCTTTTATCTTTTCTGGGAGTTAATGTTACTTAGTTCTTATTTTTTACTAGTTTTTTGGGGTGAAGAGGAAAAAAAAGAAAAAATTGCACTTAAATATTTCATATACACCCATATAGGCTCTATTCTGATACTTGTAGCCTTTTTATGGTTAATCTCCTGGAGTGGCACTTCACAGATGAAGGAAATAGCAATCTATACACATTATTATGGTAGTTCTCTAGTTCCTGTAATTTTGCTCCTTTTGTTTGGGTTTGGTATAAAATTAGCTATCTTCCCATTTCATAGCTGGTTACCAGAAGCTTATGCTTCTGCTCCAACACCTGTAGCAGCTTTGTTTGCTTCTATAATGATGAATGCAGGTATATATGGACTTATTAGATTCCTTATAGCTAACTTTACCAGAGCAATGCTAGAGCAGTTTACATTTGCACTAATGATAATGGCAGTAATTACTCAGTTTTATGGTGGCTTTATGGCGCTTGTTGAGAAAGATCTCAAGCGGATGCTTGGTTATTCTAGTATTAGCCAGATGGGTTATGTATTGCTTGGAGTAGCTTCTATAAGCTTTTTAGGTGTGGGGGGAGCTGCTTTTCAAATTGTCAATCATGCCCTGGTGAAATGTTTACTGTTTTTAATTATAGGAAGTATTATTTATACTACTGGCGTAAGAAATTTGGAGCAACTGGGAGGCCTTGCAAAATTGCTTCCTTATTCTGCTTTTTGCTTTAGCATAGGAGCATTAGCACTGGCTGGAGCTCCACCTTTAAGTGGATTTATTGGTGAGTTTATGATTTTTGGAGGGGCTTTAAGCACATCTTATGTGGTATTAGCTATAATTAGTATTGTTTCTGCCACATTGACAGCTGGTTATGCTTTGTGGTGGACAAGAAGTATTTATTTTGGACCTTTAAAAGAGGTAAGAGTAGAGAACACCCCTTCAATATTCTGGAGTGTAATTGGGGTGTTGAGCCTGACCTGTATACTAATTGGGGTATTTCCAGAAGTTGTATTTTCATTCTTAAGAAATTTCTTAAACCACATAGGATTAACCCTTTAAGGAGGTTATATCAGAATGAATGAGTATTTTATTCCTTTAATCTTACTCCTTGTTGGTGCATATTTTGTTTATCTAGCAGGAAGAATTTTAGGCGGTAAAGTTGCTGGGGTGATAGCTACACTTATTATGTTTGTTGCCTTAGGTTATTTAATTAATTCCTGGGGTATAGTAAAAGGACAGATACTGGAGAAAGGATTATTACATCTATGGATTTACAGGGGAGGCAAAGTTTATTTTGTTATAGACCCTTTAGGTTATCTGCTTTCTTTTCTGGCAATAACTCTGGGGGCTTTGGTTAGTTTTTATTCAATAAAATATATGGCAGAAGATTATGACCAGGAGAAGTATTATGCTTTACTGATTTTAATGGTTGGTGGAATGGTTGGGCTTGTAACCACAGGAGATATATTTAATCTCTATGTTTTTTATGAGCTAATGTGTATAAGTTCTTATGTGCTGGTAGCTTTTCGTAAAAAAGAATGGTTTCCAGTAGAGGCTGGACTTAAGTATCTTTTTATGAGCACACTTGGGACAGCGCTTGTAATTTACGGAATTTCTATTATTTATAGAGCAGTTGGAACATTGGAATTGGTAGGTATAAGAGAAGCTATTTTACACAATAGCTTTTTAGTTAATAATGGAGTAAGCCTGGTTAAGATTGCTATGATATTAATGTTAACTGGCTTTGGAATTAAAGCAGCTTTGGTGCCTTTACATACCTGGTTACCAGATGCTCATGGTTATGCTCCGAGCGGAATTTCTGCTATGTTGTCTGGAATTTTAATAGAAACTGGATTTATAGCTTTACTTAGATGCTGGTTAGTAGTAGCAGGCATTAATTTAAATTTTGGAATGGCTTTAATTGTTCTGGCTATTCTTTCAATGTTTGTAGGCAATATAATGGCTCTGGTTCAAAGCTCTTTAAAGAGGATGCTAGCTTATTCCAGTATCGCTCAGATGGGATATATAGTGCTTGGTATTGGTATTGCTTTGCAATTTAGCAAATCAAGTGGGCTAGTAGGTGGGCTTTTCCATTTATTTAATCATACGTGGATGAAAGGACTTGCATTTTTGTGTGCAGGAGCAATTATCTGGGCTGTACACAGTTATGAAATTGATGATATGAAAGGAATTGCTTATAAAATGCCACTAGTTGGCATTGCTTTTGGAGTAGCTGTGCTAGGCCTGGCAGGAGTGCCACCTTTAAGTGGTTTTATGAGTAAGTGGTTAATTTATAAAGCAGGCTTAGATATTCATAACTCCTGGGGATGGATATTTACAGTCTGTGCAGTATTTAACAGTATATTCTCTTTAGGTTACTATCTACCTGCTTTAATAAAACTGTATTCTAAAGAAGAAGCTCCTTCAGTAAAACAAGCTCCACCTCTTCCCTCAATTATGAGTGTGCCTATAGTGCTTATGGGACTGGCAGTAATTATAATAGGAATATTCCCACAAACGGTTATAAATTTAATTGAACCAGCTAAAAACTATATATTTAACCTGATTGGAGGTTATTAAAAGATATGAACTGGTTTACCCTGGATATCTATAATTTCTTTTATGTAGTTATTGCATTTCTTCTTTTCTTTGGAATAGGTTTGTTGTTGTATGCATTTGGACATTTTATTGCTCCTCCCTTTAAAAAGCTTCCAGGAAAAATCTCTTCTTATGCCTGTGGAGAGGATATACCTGGAGGAGAGATATTATTTGATTACAACCTTTTTATGCATATAGCTATATTCTTTACGGTGTTGGATGCAGTGGCACTGCTTGTGGCTACATTTGCCTGGAGAGGAAGTATAAGTATTGGTATAGTATATATGCTGGGAGTTGTAATTTCTTTATTTGCGTTATTAGAAATAGAAAGGTGAGGTAAGTGATGCTAGAAAAATTAGTTAAGTGGGCTAGAATTAAATCTCCGTGGATTTTGCATTTTAACACAGGGGCTTGTAATGCCTGTGATATAGAGGTTCTGGCAGTATTAACACCTCGTTTTGATGTTGAGCGTGTAGGGATATTGCTTAAAGGTTCGCCTCGTCATGCCGATGTATTGGTTTGTAGTGGTCCTGTTACCAGACAGGTTAAAAATAGAATTGTTAGAATTTATGAACAGATGCCTGAACCAAAGTTTGTAATGGCTATAGGGAGCTGTGCTTCTGCGGGTAATGTATTCCGGGGATGTTATAATGTTTATGAAGGAATAGATAAAATAATACCTGTAGATATATATGTGCCAGGTTGCCCCCCTCGTCCAGAAGCAATTGTAGATGGAGTAGTAAAACTTTTAAATAAATTAAAGGAGGGTAGTTAATACAACACAAAAATGGCTGTTAATATAGAGATGTTGCTTGGTGAAATAGAGAAGAAATGGGGAGGTAAATATACAAAGCAAAGAGATAGAAGGTTTTTTTTGGAAATTAATAAAGATAACCTTCAAAGTGTAGTAAGTTTTTTAAAAGAAAACGGTTTGTATCATCTTTCTACTATTACTGGAGTTGATAGTGGCGAGCAATTTGAAGTTCTTTATCACCTAGATTTACAAGGAGAGATAATTACAATAAGAGTTCCTATCTCTAAAGATAACCCACAGCTCTCTACAATTACTAATCTTATTCCAGGAGCTGTTCTGTATGAACGAGAAGTGCAGGATATACTTGGTATAAAATTTTTAGGACACCCCGACCCGCGCAGGCTAATTTTGCCTGATGATTGGCCAGAAGGTGTCTATCCTTTGCGTAAAGATTGGAAATATGACCGAGCGAGTGGTATAATTAAATAATAAAAGGGAGATGGTAAACTATGAAAGACAATCTTTATTGTATTCCAATTGGTCCACAGCATCCAGCTCTTAAAGAACCCATTAATTTTACTGTAACTTTAGACGGGGATATAATTGTAGATGCAGACCTTCGTCTAGGGTATAACCATCGTGGAATAGAAAAAGCCTGTGAAGAACGAAATTTTGTTCAGTGTATCTATCTAACAGAGAGAATTTGTGGAATTTGTTCTCATAGCCATGCTACTAATTTCACATTAGCAGTAGAAGAGCTTTTAAATTTAGAAGTACCAAAACGTGCTCAATATATAAGAATGCTTATTGGAGAGCTAGAAAGAATTCATAGTCATTATCTTTGGTTGGGAGTAGCAGCACATGAGGCAGGATTTGATACCCTGTTTATGTATACCTGGCGAGATAGAGAAATTGTAATGGATATGCTTGAGCAGATCTCTGGTAATAGAGTCAATTATGGAATAAATAAAATAGGAGGGGTAAGAAGAGATATCCCAAAGGAATATATCCCCGAGTTTCTCTCTGGATTAGATAAATTAGAAGAAAGGACACTTGAGTATATTAAAGTAGCAGGAAGTGAAGAGACATTTGTTGTAAGGTTAAAGAATGTAGGGACTGTGCCTCATAACGAAGCCCAAAATATGTGTCTGGTTGGGCCTATGGGGAGAGCCTGTGGTTTACCTTGTGATGTGCGAAAGATTGACCCTTACTTATCTTATGATGAAGTTGCGTTTGATATGATAGTTGAACAGGACGGAGATGTAATGGCTCAAGCTAAGGTAAGGTTGAAAGAAACCATAGAGTCAATTAAAATTTGCAGATATATTTTACAGAATCTCCCCGACACACCTCTGGCTCTTGAAAAAGTGCCAAGGAAAGTTCCGGCGGGAGAAGTTGTGGCTCGTTACGAAGCACCACGGGGAGAAGATATACATTATGTAAAGAGTAATGGTACTACCAATCCCGAAAGGGTTAAAGTGAGAGCCCCTACTCTAGCTAACTGGCTTGGAGTGCTTTATGGGTTACGGGGAGCACAGTTAGCTGATATTCCTTTGAGTGGAGCAGGAATTGACCCTTGCATAAGTTGCACAGAAAGAATTGGTATATATCGTAAGAGAAAAGATAGCATAGAGTATATAGATTGGGATTGGCTTAGAGAGTATGGTATAGAGTGGTATAAAAAACATAAAAAGGTGGTGCGGTAGCACCTGCTTACTTTCTTTTCAAAGTAAAGTAAGCAAAGAAACTTCTAAAAGCTACCGTTCCATTAAACTTTTATTAAGCGTGGTGGCAGCTTATAAAGTTTTAGGTGCTTTGCATCTACTTCGTGTTTTGCCTACTTATTTTCTTTTTAAAGAAAGTAAGTAAAGAATTGAAAGGAGGCTAGCAGTGTAGTGGATATAGTTAAATTATTAGCTTATGTTTTTATATTCCCGGGATTTTTGTTTTTATTATTTTATTCTTTATTTTGTGAGTGGGTAGATAGAAAGCTTTATGCCAGGATGCAACACAGAGTAGGACCTCCGTGGTTTCAACCTTTTGCAGATTTTATTAAATTGTTAGCTAAAGAAGATATAGAACCTGCAAAGGCAAGTCACAGACCTTTTCACTATGCTCCTCTATTTGCTCTTGCTGCTGTAGCAGTAGCTATAGTCTGCATTCCTGTATGGAAAAATCAGGCGCTTCTACCTTTTCCTGGAGACCTTATAGTAGTAGTTTATTTTTTAAGTAGTGTCCCTGCTTTTGCTATATTTATAGGTGCATGGAAAAGCAGGAATTTCTTTGCTGAGGTAGGAGTTGTAAGAGCAATGACACAGGTTTTTAGTTATGAAATTCCTTTTATTCTTGCAGTATTAAGTGTAGCTATAGTCTCTGGAAGCTGGTCTATAACAGAGATTGCAAGTAAACAGGCAGGGTTACACTGGTATTTGTTTACAGTACCAATAGGTTTTATTCTAGCTTTAATAGGATTGTTATGTAAACTGGAGCGGATACCATTTGATATACCAGAAGCAGAAACAGAGATAGTAGCTGGACCATTTATTGAATATTCAGGAAGAAAATATGCAATGTTTCGCTTAATGTTTGATATAGAGATGGTAGTAGGTGGGGCTTTAATTTGTGCTTTATTTTTAGGAGGCTTTACCCCACTCTTTTCTGGGGCACCTGTCTGGACAGGAATCTTTATGTTTATTATAAAGACTTTAATAATAGTGTTTTTATTAAGTTTAATTAAGTCTTTGTTTGCCCGTATAAAAATTAAACAATTAGTTAGTTTTAGCTGGAAGTGGCTTGTGCCTTTGGGACTGCTACAGATATTTATAGCTTTAATTATGAGAGGTGTAATTGGATGAGTTTAGGAGCTTTACTTAAAGAAGTAACAAAGAGACTTCTGGAAAAACCTGTAACTGTACTTTATCCTGTAGAAAGGACTGCAGTTCCATCAGATTTACGAGGTTGTATAAAATATTATCCAGAAAGATGTATTGGATGTCTTCTCTGTATGCGCGATTGCCCTGCAGAAGCAATCAAGATAGATATTGTAGACAGGAAGAAAAAGCTTTTTAAAATGCACTACTATATTGATAGATGCTGTTTTTGTGCCCAGTGTGTGGATAACTGCCCTAGTGGTGCTTTAGAAATTACACCAGCATTTGAACTGGCAACTACTGTAAAAGATGAATTGGTAAAGATATATGAACCACTTGAACAAGCAGAGCCAGAAGCATAAGATATGGAAGGAAAAACTTAATGAACTTCTCAAGGGTAAGTCTTCTGTAGTAGTAATAGGTATTGGCAATTTAGAAATACCAAAAGATTCTCATCCTTATTACTTAATAAAAAAACTTAAGTCGTTAAATTCTCCTTCTTTTCTTGCTATCTGGGCAGGAGTGGCTCCAGAAAACTTCACGGGCTTAATTAGAAAACAGTTTCCAGAACTAGTTTTGCTGGTAGATACCTTCCTAACTGTAGAAGAATTGCCAAAAGTATTCTTGATGGAAGCCAATAAAGTCTCTCTCTCTACTTTTTTACCTTCTACTCATACCATTTCTTTAGAATTGCTTGTTAAATTTATCACTCATTCTATCCATACTTCAGTTTACTTATTTGGTATTTCAAGTGAAATTACAGGATTAGAGTTAGAGGAAGTTTGTAGTGATTTTATTAAAATACTAGCTTCCCTTTATCCATAAACAAGTTCCCATCAATTGTTATTGTAGGATGCATAATTACCATATCAAAGTGGATAGAAGATTTGTTCTTCCCCCCGATAAATCTATTTTCTCCTAAAGCTAAATGAATACTGCCTTTTATTTTTTCATCTGTATTTACATATCCAATTGCTTTTGTAACTTTAGGATTTAATCCAATACCCCATTCCCCAATTTTATCTTTATCTCCGTCTGCATTTTCAAAAAATTCTATAAATTCTTTTTCGTTTTTTTCTGCTTTTATTTTTATTGCTCTGCCATTTTTAAAATAAATAGTAAGGTGTCCTAAATGTATTCCTTTATAGAATACATTATCAAATACTGCTACTCCACAAAGGGTATCTTCGCAAGGGGGGATAAATACTTCACCTGCTGGCAAGTTACCCATACCAAAACCTGCTTTTAAATCTTCCGGAGTTATAATTCCATCATCAATAAATGCAGTTCTACCTTTAATAGAAAAGGTTAGCTCTGTCCCTAAAGTAGAAGTAATAAAAACTTCTTCTCCTTTATCAAGAATTGGTTTAATTATATTCCCCAATCTGTGAAATTCTTTATAATCTACCTTTAGGGCATCCCATAAAAATTTTTTAAATTCTCTATAATCTATATTATAATATCTAGATTTTGCTTTTGTTGGATATGCAATAGCTAATGTCCTCTTATTGTCAAAAAAGAGTTTGTCCCGTATTGGCTCGTTTGCTTTGCGAAAAAGAGCAATTTTTTCTTCGGGTATTTTAGAAAACACCAAAGGGTCCACTATTTCATCAATAAATATGCAAGCTTTTATATCGTCTAACCATTTAAGTTTGTATTCAGGGACACGGGCTAAAAATTCATCAGGAATCTCTTTATGCATACGAAGAGCAAGTGTGTCTGTAGATACCCTTATTTCAGGGAAAGCACCTATCTCCAAAACGGCTATGCTTAACTCTTCTATAAATTTAAAGGTGTGTAACCCACCATTTATTAAAATTACTTCTCCTTCTTTTACCCCTAGACAATCATTTATAATTGTTTTTGCAAGTTTATAAAGTTCTTTAGACATTACTTATTCACTTTTTAAACACATTCTACTCTATTACAAAAAATCCTTTTTACTGAAGGATTAATGTAAAAAATATAGAAATTTTAAAATTAATCTCTAAAGTTTGGAGGTGAGAGAAGTTATGAATAATTTTACTACTATAGAAGAGTGTATAGAAGGTTTAAATAATCCAGATTCAATTATAAGAGCAACAGCAGCAGGTGCTTTAGGTAATTTCCCCGAAAAAAGGGCAGTAGAACACCTTATAGAAGCTTTAAAAGACCCGGAAATGCGAGTGCGCAGAAATGCAGTTCGTTCCTTAGGTAAATTAAGGGATGTTGGAGCAGTAAAACAATTGATAAACTCTTTAGAGGATGTGGAAAAGGAGGTCAGAATTAGAGCTGCCGAAGCTTTGGGACTAGTTGGAGATTTAATTGCTGTAAAACCATTGCTTAAAGTTAAAGATGAAGATGAGCCTGCGGTTGCTGTATGGGCTATCTTCTCTTTAATTAAATTAGGTATGGATAACTTTAAAGAAGAGTTAACCAATTATCTTCATTCAGAAGATAAGGAAGTAAGATTAAATGCAGCTGGAGCACTGGGTAAATTAGGAGATAAGCGTGCTGTAGATTACCTTATTGCAGGATTATCAGATGAAAATTGGCGTGTAAGGTACCGTGCTGCTCTTGCTTTAGGCGATATGGAGGCTAAGGAAGCTTTATCATATTTAGCTAAAGCTTTAGATGATGAAGTAGAAGATGTAAGAATTGCAGTAGTAAGAGCATTGGGGAGTTTAACATCAGAAGAAACTATTCCTTTTCTCCTTAAAGCCATGGAGGATCCTCACTGGGCAGTAAGATATAACGGAGCAATTGCTCTCTCTCTGCTAAAAGAACTTCCTAAAGATGTGGAAGAAAAGATAGAAGCATTGCTTGAGAGAGAAGAAAATGTTAATGTTAAGTTAGCCTTGCAAGGAGCACTGCATTAACAGTAAAGGAGGAGGTGTTTACTTATAATGGGACTTTCAAGGAGGAGTATACAGATAGTAGCTTTTTTAGGTAGTCCACGTGAGGGGGGAAATTGTGACCTGTTAGTAGAACAAATACTGGATGGGGTAAGGAGTAAGAGTAAGTCAGCAATGACAGAAAAGGTAAATTTAAATCAGTTAAAAATTTCTCCTTGCCAGGCTTGTTTTGAGTATGATACCCCGCAGGAAGGTAAGTGTAAAGTAAATGATGATATGGCCGAGCTTTATGAAAAACTAGAGTATGCTGATGGTATTATTATTGCTACACCTATTTATTTTGGTGGAGTTTCTGCACAGTTGAAAGCTTTTATTGATCGCTGGTACTGCAGATATGGCTGGGATTTCCGAAATCGCTTAGCTCCAGGTAAATGTGGAGTAACTGTGCTTACCTGGGCTGACCCACGAAATAAAATTTTAAATGTTCATTACTTTGTAGCTGATATATTAAAAGCTTTGATGCAACAACTTGGCATTGAAGTTGTTGGAGAATTAACAGTAAGAGGTATAGGGAAAAAGGGAGAGGTACTTAACTTTCCTGATGTGATGAAAAGAGCATTTGACCTGGGAGTAGAACTTATACAAGCACTGGAGATGCCATTAAAACCTAAAGGATAAACCAAGCGAGCTCGTTAAATAATTAAAAAACTAATTTACCTTTATTTAATACTTTTTTGACTTTTTCTATTACATAAGGTAGACTTTCAAAAGAGACATCTTTGTGAGTTACCATACGAATTTTGTTTTGCCCGAAAGAAAAAGTTAATACTCCTTCCTTAGCTAGTGCTTCTACAAACCAATCAGCAGGATATTTAATAGTAAAAATTATAATATTAGTTTGAACTCTATCTAAGTCTAAAGATATACCTGGTAGCTCTACAAGTTGTTTAGCTAGAAATTGAGCTTTTTTATGGTCTTCAATAAGTTGTTCTGGTCCTTCTTGCAAAGCTACTAAACCTGCTGCAGCAATTATGCCTGCCTGCCTCATACCTCCGCCTATAAGCTTCCTCATACGACGAGCAATTTGTATAAAAGCTCTACCACCGCATAATACGGAACCAATAGGTGCCCCAAGCCCTTTTGATAAACAAAACATTACAGAATCTGAATACTTTGTTAAATCTTTTACCTCACATCTTAAATATTGGGCAGCATTAAAAATTCTAGCTCCATCCAGATGTACTTTCATTCCAAGAGAATGAGCTGTATCGCATAATTTTTGAGTTTCTTCTACTCCAAGCACTGTTCCTCCAGCCCTATTATGTGTATTTTCTAAACAAAGTAGCACAGTGGGGGGAGTATGTAAGTCGCCAGATTTAAAGTTTTCCCTTATCTGTTCAGAAGTTGGATGCCCTCTTTCACTCTTAAAAGTATAAGGCATTACGCCTGCAATTCTAGCTATTCCACCCACTTCATAATACATAATATGAGACTGTTCTTCCAGAAGCACTGCATCTGCGGGCTTTGTATGTGAAAGTATTGCTACCAAATTTGCAGCTGTGCCAGAAGGAAGAAGCAAACCATCTTCTTGCCCGCAAATAGAAGAAGCTTGCTTTTCTAATTCTTTTACAGTCGGGTCTTCTTCCATTACATCATCGCCAAGCTTTGCCTCTGCTATAGCAGAGAACATCTTAGAAGTTGGTAAAGTCACAGTATCGCTTCGCAAATCTACTTTAAGCTTTTCCGTTATTTTCACCTCCAAAGAAATTTACAGTTAAAAACCTAATTTAGAAATTTTCTAACTACTCTTAATAGACACAACTGAGGAACAATTCAAACTCTAATTTAAAAATTTGGGTTAATAATCCCAAGCTTCAGTAACTATATACCACTTATTATCTACAAGGACAAATATTAACACTTCATGACCTTTAATAGTGCTACCATCATTTTCTATGAATGTATAATCATAAGAAGCTAAAGCTACTTTCTTCATAATCTTTACATCTGTAAAATTTAGCTTATAATCTTTATAAGCTTCCCCTGCTATGATGCCTATCCATTTGCTAGCATCCATTTCTTTTACAGTTCCTTTATTGCCATCCATTATAGTAACTGTTTTCCAGAACAATGATTGTAGAGTATCCTTATCTCCTTTACATAAAGCTATATAAAAGTTATTTACCAGTGTCTTAATCTCTTCATCTTTTTGTTGGGCACCAAGAGGTAGAATTAATCCTGCCCACATGATTATAATTAAAATAATTACTGCTATTTTTTTGCTTTTCATTTTAATTACCTCCTTTAAAGACTTTTTATTTTAGACATAATTAAAGTTTTTGTATCTTTAATATTTTCAATTTTCCTTAGAGCAAATATAAAATCATCTAACTGGTCTAAACTAAAAGATTCGACCTTTAAAATTAAATCATATTCGCCATATACCCAGGCTATTTCTTTAACTTTACCCAGTGTAGATATATCTTCCCATAACTTTTCATCACTTCCAGGTTTAACTTTTACAAGAACAAAAGCAGTTACCACTTTTTTTCACCTCCTCATATATTACAGATTTTTAACAGTTTCTTTTATAGCTTTTACAGTTTCTTCTAAATCTTTGAGGCTATGTGCTGTAGAAATAAAACAACTTTCAAACGGAGATGGGGGAAAGTAAATTCTTTTTTCTAATAAAGACCAGAAAAACTTTTTATATTTCTCCCTGTTACACATACTTACTTCTTGGAAGTTAGTAACTCTGGAGTGTGTAGTAAAGAAAAGTGAAAACATAGAACCTATTCTATTCATAACTATCCCCGGAAGTTTAGATACTTCTTCTTGTAGCCATTTACCCTTTTCTTCAAGTTCAAGGTAAGGATTTTTTTCTTTTAACTCTTTTAAAGTCTCTATGCCAGCAGTTGTACATAAAGGGTTACCTGCTAATGTACCTGCTTGATATACAGGTCCTAAAGGTGAAAGAAGTTGCATTATCTCTTCTCTGCCTCCATAAGCTCCTATGGGAAGTCCACCACCTATAATCTTGCCAAGACAGATTAAATCTGGCACTATGTTAAACTTTGTAGATGCTCCTCCATACTCTAATCGGAAACCAGTAATTACTTCATCAAAAATTAGCAGTATTGAATATTTACTGGTTAATTCCCTTAATTCATATAAAAATTTACTCTCAGGTAGCACAACTCCCATATTTCCCGCTACTGGTTCTAGGATTAAAGCAGAGATTTCCTTGTGAAGCTTAGATACAGTTTCATATACCTGTTCTATATTATTATATTCTAAGACTATTGTGTTATTTAAAATAGCCTTGGGTATCCCACTACTTGTAGGTTTCGAAAAAGTAAGCCCTCCAGACCCGGCTTCTACTAAAAGCGAGTCTATATGACCATGATAACAACCCTGGAATTTAATAATTAACTCCCTATTAGTATAAGCTCTTGCAAGCCTCAATGCACTTAAAACTGCTTCTGTGCCAGAGTTAACTAAACGAAGTTTATCTATAAAAGGGAAAGCCTGTTTAATTAACTTACAAAGCTCAACCTCTCCCTGTGTAGTAAGCCCAAAAGAAGTACCCTTTTGTATTGTGGAATTTAAAGCAGAAATAATTCTTGGGTGGGAATGTCCAAGTATTAAAGGTCCAAAGGAACATACATAATCTATATATTTGTTCCCATCTACATCTATAAGATAAGCTCCTTTACCTTCTTTTGCTATCAAAGGAGTACCACCAACATTTTGAAAAGAACGTACAGGGCTATTTACTCCACCAGGCATAAGTTGTTTTGCTAATTTAAATAGCTCATCGCTTTGCTGTCGGACTTTCATATTATTATCTTATCCTGGCTCCTGCCAGAGCCTCTCCCTTTACTGTGATAAGAAGAGGTTTGGCTGGGTCACTAGCTGCCAAAAGCATACCTTCCGAAAGGACCCCTTTAAACTGGCGAGGCTCTAAGTTTACCAGTACTATAATTCTTTCTCCTATAATTTCTTCTGGCTTATAATAGTTAGCTAACCCAGCTACTAATGTTCTTTCTTTCTCTTCCCCTACATCTACTTTTAATTTTAATAAATTTTTACTGCCCATAATTTTTTCTGCTTCTTTAACAATACCTACTCTTAGGTCCAATTTTTCCCAATCTTCAAAAGTTATTTGATTGTTCATATAACTCTTTCACCTCCTTTACTTTTTATTCTCTCCTTACCTTGTAAAATCCTCTAATCCAAATAACACAATTAACTAAACAGTGGGAAGAGAACATTGTCTCCCCAAACAATGCAATCAACTGCGGAAGGAACAAAAATTATTCAATCCGAAAAATGCCCCTAAAACCACAGGGCTTACAAATAAAATCTTTTACAGACCTGTGATTTTTTAATGTGGTAAAGACACCATTCCTACAGAATTAACATTAACTTTGGGAGCAATTTCATTATAAGAAAGAATTACAAGATTTGGGAATGGCCTTTCAGTAAGCCTTCTTAAATACATTCTAACTTGAGGTGAACAAAGGACTATCGGTTGCATACCTCTATCCATTAACATCTGAATCTGCTCTCCCAATGCTTGCAGGATTCTCTGACCTGTTTCTGGGTCTAAAGTTAAAAAAGAGCCATATTCTGTTCTCTGGACAGCTCCTGCAATAATGCCCTCTAGCTCCGGGTCAAGAGTAATTACTGTAATTGTCCCTTCATTATTCTGATATTCACGGCATATTACTCTGGCAAGTGATTGTCTAACATACTCAGTTAACATATCCGGGTCTTTAGTAATATGAGCATAATCTCCCATTGTCTCTAATATAGTAACCAAGTCTCTAATAGAGATTTTCTCTTTAACTAAATTTTGTAATACTTTTTGTATCTCTCCTAAACTAAATACTTCAGGGTATATCTCTTTTATAACAGCAGGATGTGTTTTCTTAACTGTTTCAAGTAATGCAGCTACTTCTTGCCTGCCAAGCAATTCTGCTGCATGTTGACGAATCACTTCTGTAATTTGAGTAGCCATTACACTTACCGGGTCAAATATCATACACCCAACTCTTTCTGCCTCTCCTCTCTGGTCAGGTGTAATCCATACCGCTGGCATTCCATAAGTAGGGTCAAAACAACGAGGCCCTTTAAGTGTTTTAAGATGGTTCTCGGGTCCAATAGCAAGGAACTTGTTTATAATAACTTCTCCTGCAGCTACTTCTACATCTTTAACTTTAATTATATAAGAATTTGGTTTTAACTGCAGATTATCTCTAAAACGAACTCCAGGAACCACCAATCCTAATTCTAAAGCGATGTGCCGTCTAATAGAAGTTACTCTATCAAGCAGTTTAGCACCCTGATTAGGGTCTACCAGAGCCAGTAGACCTCTTCCTACTTCCAGGGATAATGGGTCAACAGCCATTAAGGTAACCACATTTTCTGGTTTTTTCTTTATCTCTTCTTCTGCAGCTTTAGTTTCTTCTATTTGCTGTTGCACAGGGTCAGCAGCTTGAGTAGCTTCTGCGGGTGCACTAAAATCTAATTCACCCTGATGTTTCTGCAAAATCAAAGCAACTCCCATTGCAATTCCTCCTAATAGTAAAAACGGCAATGGTGGTAAAGGTAATATTCCTGTTATTCCTAAAATACAAAATACTAACATAAATCCACCAGCAATCATCAATGCTTTAGGTTGAGCAGTAACCTGTCTGAATATATCTGCACCTAAATTAGCATCTGAGGCAGCACGAGAAACTACCATACCCATAGCAGTACTCATTAAGAATGCAGGCAAAGTAGTAAGCAAACCATTACCTACAGTAAGTGTAGCATAAAGCTGTAAAGCTTCTACTGCTGGCATCCCCTTTCTTAAAACTCCCATAAGTACACCACCTATAATACCAACTACCATAATAACTACAGAAGCCATAGCATCTCCTTTAACAAACTTACCAGCTCCATCCATAGCTCCATAAAAATCAGCTTCTCTCTCTACCGCCGATCGCCTGGCTTTAGCAGTTTCTGGGTCTATTAAACCAGCATTTAAATCAGCATCAATAGCCATCTGTTTACCAGGCATAGCATCTAAGGTAAAACGAGCTCCTACCTGGGCAATTCGTTCAGCACCACTAGTAATTACCATAAAATTCACAATAACAATAACAATAAATAATATAATACCAACCAGCAAATCTCCACCCATAGCTACTTGACCAAATGCTATAATTACATGCCCAACTCCCATTGCCTTCTTATGCCCGTCCAGTAAAATTAACCTCAATGCAGAAATGTCTAGCGAAAGCCTAAACAAAGTAGCTACCAAAAGTAATGTAGGGAAAACTGCAAATTGCAGAGGTTCTGCAATAAAAATAGAAATCATAAGTGTAACAATACTTATAGAAATATTAAGAACAAGCAGTGTATCCAGGATTGCTGGAGGTATTTTTATAAGAATTATAGCTACAATAAGAACAAGGCCTATAGCAGTTAATATATCAGTAGAACGCCCTACCTTTTGTAATATCCCGGCTACACCACCAGCAGCCATAATCTATCACTCCTCTTTTAAAATTATTTTATCAATATATTCTCTAAACCGGTTTTCTGTAAGGGCTTCTGCCACCGCGAAGTCTTTCGGCTCTCATCAACTCTTTCTTCCTCTTCTGTCGATATACAAAAGCCAAAACCTCTGCCACTGCAGCATATAGCTCCACAGGAATGGGCTGGCCCACTTCACAAGCCTGAAACATAGCCTGAGCCAGGTCTACATTTTCATAAATAATAATATCATGTTCCTCTGCTATCTCTTTTATCTGTTGAGCTATTAAACGTTTGCCCTTGGCTAACACCACTGGGGCTGGCATCTCTTGCGGGTCGTATTTAATAGCTACTGCAAGTTCAGTAGGATTAGTAATAACTGCATCTGCATTTTGAACATCCTTCATCATACCTCCCATTGCCATCTGCCGGGCTATTTGTTTCTGTTTTGATTTAATTTCCGGGTTTCCTTCGGTTTCTTTATACTCATCTTTTAACTCCTTAAATGACATTCTCATATCTTTAAGAAACTGCTTTTTTTGTATCAAATAATCAGCTCCTGCGAGTACGAAACTTATAACTATAACCTGACTAAACAACTGCAAAGCAATCTGTTTAATATAATGAGTAACATTTTCTAGTGTCCACTCTATTGAATTAGCTAAAACCGGTATCGCCTTTTTTAATATCATATAAGCTATTACCCCTAGCATTCCTACTTTAGCTATCTGTTTAACTAACTCTATAGCTCCTTTAATAGAGAAAATCTTTTTTAAACCATTCATAGGATTAATCTTATTAAATTTTGGCATTAGAGGTTCGGTAGCAAAAAGAAATCCAATTTGAGCCAGATTTCCTGCTAGGGCTATCAAAAAACCTACTGCTAACAAAGGTATAATAATTTTAATAAACATAAGTATAAACCCTACACCAAAGTGATTAACATTATAAGGAGTTAACTGGTTTTCCAATACCATATGTGGAATACCTTTATAAACACCTTGAGCAAAGCGAGCAATATCTCTATAAATGTTTGTACTGAGAGCATACAATACAGCCGAGAGACCTGCTAAAAGCAAAGCTTGCGTAACATCCTGGCTTTTACAAACCTGCCCTTTTTTTCTTGCTTGTTGTAACTTATGTTCAGTTGGCTCTTCAGTCTGGTCGGATTCTGCCATATTTCATCACCCCCCCGGTTGTAAATTCAATAAAATTTTAAGTAAAGAATAATAATTACTGGTAAATATTGGACCTAATCTTTGAATAATTATTGGCAGTGTAACAGCTAAAAGAGTTAATCCTACCCACAAATTAACAGGGAAGGAAAGCATAAATACATTCATCTGGGGAGAAGCTCTAGCAACTAAACCTAAAGCCATCTGGGTAATAAACAAAGCTGCAAGTGGTGGGGCACTAATCTCCAGTGCAGTTTTAAACATCTCACTAGTAAGAAAAGTATACTCTCTAAAAACAGCTCCACGAAAGTGAAATCCTGTTACAGGAACAACTTGAAAAGCTCTATATAAGGCTTTAAACAAATAGTGATGGCCATTTATAATTAGATAAGTCATAATACACAAATAAAGCTCAAATCTTCTAATTAAATTTACTGTTCCACCTGCCATAGGGTCAAAGGAAGATGCAATAGTTAATCCAAGTTGTATATCCAGTAATTCTCCCGCAAACTGTAAAGTAAGTATCGGAAGATTTGCTGTATAGCCAATCATTAAACCAACAATTACATTACCTATTAACAAATAAAAAAATTGCAAAAGGTTAACATCAAGGTGTGCGGGCATTGGCAGAACAGGGAATAAAGCTATAGCTATTACAATAGCTGCACCAACTCTTATACGCATAGTAATCTGATGTGCTTGAAAAACAGGTCCTTGAATAAATATACCAAATACTCTAGCTAGCACTAGCCCAAAAAGTTCAATTACCATTATCCCCTGTTCAAAAACAGGCATAGCACTCTCAGGCATAATCCTCCTCCTCTTTTCAATAATAGCTACGGCCTAGCCAGAGTAAATCATCTAAAATTTTTCTCCAGAAACTCTCAAATTTGCTAAGCATATAGGGACCTTTAACAATTAATACATAAAAAGTTACTAAAATCTTTGGCACAAAAGAAATTGTTTGCTCCTGTATCTGTGTAGCTGCCTGAATAATGGCTATCCCTACTCCTATAGCTATAGTAGCTATTAAAACAGGGGTAGCAAGTTCTAGAATAAGATGAAAAGCTTCTGTGGACCTTTGAAGTAACCACTGAATAGTCAACTCTACTTACCCCCTTTCACACCTAATGAGACCTTCCAATCTGTACTATAGCTTTAAATAAATTTACCGTAAAGGTGTCCATTTTATCTACTATAAAAGGTATAAACATTAACAAAAGTATAAAAGTTAGAAAAAGTTTGGGGACAAAAGAAAGTGTTTGCTCCTGAACAGATGTTAATGCTTGTAATAAGCCTATAATTAAACCAACTACCATAGCTCCAAGCAACATTGGAGCAGAAAGAATAAAAATAAGATAAAGTGCCTGACTACATATTGTCATAACATAACCTTCAGTTAATTTAGCCAAACTACTTTCTCTCACCACTAATATAAATAACAATACTAATATAGGGAAATAATTTTTCATACCTATCTATTACCCCCCTAACGAAAGCTTCTAACCAAGCTTTCTACAATTAATCCCCAGCCATCTACTAAAACAAACATCAGCAATTTAAATGGCATAGATATAGTCATTGGAGATAACATAAACATACCCATAGACATAAGGACCGAAGAGACTACCATATCAATTACCAAGAAAGGTATGTATATAGCAAAACCAATCTCAAAAGCTGTCTTTACTTCACTAATCATAAATGCAGGAATTAAAACATAAGTAGGCACTTCATCTTCATTTTTAGGACGATGCTTTATTCCTGATAAACTAATGAACAGTTTTATATCTTCTTTCCTCACCTGGCGAAACATAAAATCTCTTATAGGTTTAAGTGCCTTTTGAAGGAAAACTTCCTGGGAAATATCTCCTTTAAAGTAAGGTTGCAAAGCTTCTTCATTTACTTTCTGTCCAACAGGAGCCATTACAAAAAAAGTAAGGAAAAGAGCCATACCCATTAATACCTGTGTGGGTGGAACCTGCTGTGTGCCCAGAGCACTTCTGATAAAGGAAAAAACAATAGTTATTCTTATAAAAGAAGTCAGCATTACAAGTAAATAAGGAGCAAGAGACAAAATACTGAGTAAAGCCAGAATTTGAAAAGGTAAAGCGACATTACCTCTAGGGATGCCCTCGTCACTAGCTTTTGGCTGGCCAGGATTATTCATTTGTATATTTATTTGAGGAAACTGTATTGCTGGGGCAGGAGCTGCCGAAACTCCTTCTTGCAATAAACCTAACAATAATATTAAAACTATTAAGTATATTGCTTTACTCTTCATATTTACTCTCCCCCTTTTTCTTTAATAGGAAAAATTTTCCCAATAATTTCTTTAAACCCTTTACCGGGTACATATCCCCCTCCCACTGCAGGATGCATAACCTTAGACATCTCTTCTATCTCTTTCTCCGAAAATTCATAAAGCAAGTTTACTCTCTGTTCACTAATTCCTAATAGGAACAATCTCTTACCAACCTTTACCAATGATAAAAACAATGCCTTCTGTGGTATAAGGTTAACTCTATCCCATATCTCTATATTTTTACTTCCAAACCTCAGGTATCTTCTTGCAGGGGTATAAAGAAAATGTAATACAAAATAAGCCAAAACACACACTCCAATTAAACTTAAAATTGTAACAGCTAAACTTGGATAGGTACTCCTGCTAGAATAACTCTCTTTCTCTGTCAAATCTTCTCTATCCCAAATAGGAATAAAAGTAGGAGTAGCAATAACTGTAGGTGTAGAAGAAGGCAAAACTCTATCCATCTTATCGCCTCCCTTACTACCCCTTATTAACAGCAATACTATTAATATTATTAAAAAACAAATTAAGTTATTCTTTTTCTTCTCCACCTAATTCTGTAACCCTTACACCAAAATAATCATCAATAGCTACAACTTCTCCCCGAGCGATGAGCTTATTGTTAATTCTAATATCCACAGGCTCACCTGCTTCTTTTTCCAGTTCAATTACCGACCCTATACCAAGCTTTAAAATATCTTTTACAAGCATTTTCGCTCTTCCTAATTCAGCTACCACTTCAAGAGGCACATCTACAAGGATATCAATAGTTTGTCCACCAGTTTGAACTTGTGAACTCTCAATTTGGGCAAACTGTACCGCCTTTATATCATCTTCTTCGTATTCCCCATCCATATGTAAATAGCCACTACTCTTCATACTCTTCCTCACCTTCCTGTATAATTTTACTTACCTGAACAGAAATTTTACGGTCTTTAACCCCTGGTCTTCCTAGAAATTTTAATTTATCTCCTACCCTGATCTTTAAAGGTGCGCTCAATTCTGTATTAAATCGAATTATATTACCAACCTCAAGCGCAGCCACCTCTCCAAATGTAAGCTCAGTTCTTCCCATCTCTACTATTACCGGTACCAGAGAAGTCTCTAACCTCTTTTGTAAAAAATCAACAGGGATAGGTATATTACTAACATTAGTATCACCAGGGATACTAGCCTTTACTGTTTTAGCTTTAGGCACAATAGGCTTTAAAAAAGCAAGTGGTAAAACCAGCTTTATATCTCCAGGTATATCTTCTACTCTGCCTCTCAATTCAGCAACAGCCATACTTTCTTTAGGAGGATAAATTTGTATAGCTAAAGGGGATGTCTTCATACTTTCTACTTTTAGATTAACCTGTCTGATGGGCTTAAACGCCTCAGAAAAAGCTTCCATTACTCGTTGTATTAATCTAATATAAACTACTTTTTCAATTTCTGTGAGGTGGGATACTTCTGACAAAGGACAACCCTTCCCACCCAATAATCTATCTATAATAGCCTGACAGAGGACAAACTCCATATAAAGTAAACCTTTAAAGCCTTCCCGTTCAATTTCAAATGCTATAATAGCTGAAGGTTCTACAAAGGAATGAATTAAAACCTCATAGCCGAGAAATGAAGTTTTTTCATATTTTACATAACTTTTAAGGTGTAGATGAGATGTTAATAAAGCAGTAATTAATTCAGCAAAATGGTCCATTATCTTATTATAAAACCTAACCTGGTCTGCGCTTAACTTTTCTCCTTTAGTAAAATCATAAACTTCTATTTTTCTCTGCAACCTCTGGCTTCTTAAATCAAGGGTAGCTTTACTTACCTTGGGTATTTTGGGGAAAGCACCAATACTTGTCTCATATGTCCCCCGTTGCCTTGCTCTCAAAGCAAACTCCAACCTTTCTCTATAATCTATCTTTGTTCAATTTTATTATATCATATTACTCTTAAATTGTCTAGCTTAAAAAGAAAAAGAGAGGAAATTATATTCCTCTCTTTTTACCCATACTTTAGCTTATCGGATGAGACCGATAGCTTGTTGTAACATCTTATCCATAGACTTAAATGCAGCAAAATTAGCATTATAACTCATCTTAGCTTCCATAGCTTTAGCCATAACAGCTGTAGAATCGATGTTAGCCATCTCCAGACTATGAGGTCTAATCTTACCAAAACTGCCCTCTCCAGAAACTCCATAAACTGCTTCGCCAGACTTTTCAGAAACTACATAAGTATTTCTCCCTGCAGGCTTTAAACTGGAAGGGTCGGAAAAATTAGCTAGTGCTACTTGATAAATAGGTGTCTTGGAAGTAATTTTCTGCCCTGTTAAAGGATGTGTAGTAGTAGAAACTCCATAGACTTTACCTGTACTATCTACTTCAAAACCTGTGTACTTCCCTCCATACAACTTTGTCTTGGGATCTAACGGCAGATTTATATCTGTTATCTCCCCTGTAGGCTTACCTTGAGCATCTACCTTATAACCTTTAACTTTAAACCCGTCAGGGGTAACAAGTGCCCCTTCTGTGTCAAAGCGGAAGTTACCTGCTCTAGTATACTTTGTAGTAGAACCATCAGAGACTACAAAAAAGCCATTACCATCAATAGCCATATCTGTAGGATTACCTGTATCTTTAATATTACCCTGCTTCATAGAAAGTCTCAACTCTGCCACTGTAGCTCCATCAGCTCCCATTTCACCTGCTAACAAGTCTCTAAATTCAAGCTGAGTAGATCTAGCACCTATAGTATTAATATTTTGAAGATTATTAAAGTAACTATTTATTAAAGTCTGGTCATTAGAAATTGCCCTTGCAACACGATCCATATCTAACATAATTTTCCCCGGTTATACCGGTCCCTCCTTTCTTAACTTATACTTGATAAGCATTTATTCCTAAGCCTCTTCAAGGATAACTTTTAATTCCCCTACAGCCAAACCCGAATCCTGAAAAGCCTTCTTAAGTTCTCCTATATTCTTTTCTAGCACATCTCTAGTCTGTCGTGAAGTAGTGCGGAAATTAACAGAAACTTTTCCACCTTCTACAGTCATATTGAGTTTAACTTCTCCAAGGTATTCTGGATTTAAGCGAATTGCAACCTCTGAACGATTTTGCACTTGAGTTATATTCATCTCAGATAGCACCTGCGAAAGAATACGCCTTTCCATCTCTGTATTACTCTTAAATGTAGCTAATTTAGCAGTCTGAAAAAACTGCTCCAGGGGTAAAGATGTCTGACCAGTTAGTATAGCACCTGCTGTTTGTGCTTTCTTCTTAGTCTTCTTTACCCTGGCAAGTTCATTTAATTTACCACTTTCCTGCTCCTTTTGTGCCTGTAATTCTTTCATCAAATTATCTAAAAAATAAGTAACCTCTACCTTGCTTTGCTTAGTAGATAATATCATAAGCTGTTTAGCATTGAGTTGAGATAACTTTATCCCTCTTTCTGCTAACATCTTTTGCAACTCTTTTAAACCTACTTCCCCCAGTTTAAGAGCCTCTTGTCCACTGCCTTTTCCTAATAATGCTTTCTGGTCTAACCCCATTGTAGAAGGATTCTGGTAAACAAGTTGATAAATAAATTTTTGCATTGGAGAAAGCTCTTCATCACTAAATACGCCGCTAACCTCTTTTTGCAATCTCTCTGCTTCTTTTCTAGCCTCTTCTTCTTTATTATCTTCCTCCTGGAGTATCTGGTGTCTTTTCTCTTCTTTAGCTTCTTTAGCCTCCTCTTTAGTTTTCTTTTCTTCTAATACATCTGAAAAAGAAGGTGCATCAGCTTTAAACTTTTCTTCTACTTTCGCCTCACTCGCTAAAGGTGTAGTAGTTTGGGTAGCCTTTAAATTTATATTTATTTCGCTCATTTTCTATCCTCCTTTATTCATCCTGGCTACTCTGCAAGTTAATCTTAACTCCCAGTTGTTGCCAAACTTTTACCAATTTGTTAAAAATTAGTTAAATCTCATCCTAAACTCTGTTGTTTTCTATAATTTGAATAATTAGCCAGGACATTTTTAACATAATTCTGAGTTTCTTTATAAGGAGGTATACCGTTATGTTCTTCTACAGCTCCTGGTCCTGCATTGTATGCAGCAATGGCTTTCTGTAAATCTCCACCAAATCTATCAAGAAGTTGTCTTATGTATTTTGTGCCTCCTTCTATGTTTTCAGCTGGAGAAAATGCATCTCTAACTCCCAAACTTCTTGCAGTTGCTGGCATAAGTTGCATCAACCCCTGTGCTCCACAACAGGATACAGCATTAGGATTAAAGCCCGACTCCTGTTTAATGATAGCTCTAATTAATGCAGGGTCTACTCCATATTTCTTAGCACTGGCTTCTATATATGGAGTAAACTTATCCTCTGTTACATCTTTTATGCCCAAATTACTAATGCTACCTGTATCTATCCTCTGAAAATTAGGCTGGCGGGAAATCTCATTTAATATCTGACTAAAATCAGAGGTTTCAGCAGCAGAGGGAGAAACTGGGGGAGGAGTAAAACGAGATTCTATTTCACTGATCCTCTGTTGAATCTGGGAAAGCCTGTCTATAAACATTTTTTCACCTCCTTCTTAATCTTTTTTATTGCATTTTTCTAGCAGCAGCAATGGTAGCAATTTCATCAATAAGTTTAGCTTCTTCCTGCAGTTCCTTTTCTTCATATTCCTTCCTTGCCTTTTCTTTTAACTTTTCAAATTTCTTAACTTCTATTCTAGCTTCCATATATTTGTTAAATTGCTCCTGTTCCTCTATCTGAATTTGTTGTATAAGTATCATCTGCTGAGGTATATCTTGTTCCTTTACTTTACGAATGTGGTTATGCAAAAGCTGTATTTCGTGAATTTTTACCGTTCCCTTCTGCTTTTCTCTCAACTGTGCTTCCATTTGTATACAAAAATCTTTAAGATACTGAAGATGGTCCTGAGCTTCTTTTAATTTTTTTCTAATAGCTACTAATTTCTTTTTCTCCTCTTCTTCTTCTTCAATCTTGAGATTCATAATTCTTTCTAACTTAAACTTAAAACCTTTAGCCACTTTTTATTCCCTCACTTTTTAATTTTAAAAAGGAGCATCTTTTACTAAATCAATTAGCATCTGTATAGACTCTTGCATTGAACATCTATCTTTAACTCCCTGCTTCCTGAAAGCTATCAGGCGTTCATAATTCTGGACAGCCCAATCAAGTTTGGGGTTATTCCCTGGTTTATAAGCACCTATATTAATCAAGTCTTCATTAGTTTCATAGGTAGCCAGTGCTTCACGAAATTTACCTGCAGCTATTCGATGCTCTTTAGAAGTTACTTCATTAAACAATCTACTAACACTTGGACCTAAATTAACACAAGGATAAATTTGTTTGGCTGCTAATTTTCGGGAAAGCTCTATATGTCCATCCAAGATGGAACGGACACAATCTGCTATAGGCTCATTCATATCTTCTCCTTCTACTAATACTGTATAAATACCAGTAATACTGCCTTTAGGAGCAGTTCCAGCTCTCTCAAGCAATCTAGGTAACAGTGCAAATACAGAAGGGGTATATCCTTTTTGAGCTGGTGGTTCTCCTACTGCTAAACCCACCTCACGCTGCGCCATAGCAAAACGGGTAACAGAGTCCATCATTAACATTACATCCATACCCTGGTCCCTAAAATACTCAGCTACAGCTGTGCCAGTATATGCTCCTTTAAGTCTAACCAGAGCTGGCTGGTCAGAAGTAGCTACTACCACTACTGATCTAGCCATACCCTCTTCCCCCAGAATATTTTCAATAAAATCTCTAAGCTCCCTACCTCGCTCTCCAATTAGTGCAAGCACATTAACATCTGCATCTGTCTCTCTGGCTATCATCCCAAGGGTAGTACTTTTACCAACACCACTACCTGCAAAAATACCCATACGCTGACCTCTCCCTAGTGTAAGTAATGTGTCAATTATTCTTACTCCAGTAGCTAGTGGTTTCTTAATTGGAGGGCGCAGGAATGGATTTGGTGGCTCGTTAATTAGTGGATAGTAAATACCTGTATTAATGGGTGGCTTGCCATCAATAGGATTACCAAGCCCATCCAATATCCTCCCCAAAAGATTTGGCCCTACCTCTACACTTAATGTCCTTCCTGAAGAGCGCACCTCACACCCTGGTCCTATTCCCTTAAGTTCTCCAAGTGGCATAAGCAAAACCTTGTCATCTTTAAAACCTACTACTTCTGCCCTTATAGGCTCTTTACCATCTTTTGGATAAATAAAACACAAATCACCAACATTGCCACCTGGTCCTTCTGACTCTATAACTAATCCTATTATCTGTTGCACCTTGCCGTGAGTTCTAATTAGAGTAGCTTTCTCTAAAGCTCTAAAATACTTATCCAGATTAATCTCTGGTGGAGATACATCAATCTGTATATTACTCACCTCATCTTTGCCCTCCCTTTTTAATTAGTTTCTTATTCTGCTTTTTCTGCTTCTTCAAAAGCAATTTTAATTGCTTCCAGTTGAGTAGAAATTCTAGCATCTAGATTTCCTAAATTAGTGTCAATAAAACAACTACCTTTTTCTACTGTTGAATCGCCAACTATTTCAAAGTGCTTAACACCTGTCATAAGTTTTCGGAAGAAATCTTCCTGTGAACGGACATTCTCTAAATCAGAAGGATTAACTTTAATTACTACTTCTTCTCTATCTTTTACCTTATCTAATGCAGAACGAATTAAATTTATTACAATATCATAATTAAGTGTAACTTCGCTCTTTATAATTTGTTCTGCTATCTTAATAGCCAATTTAGCAATTTGGGGTTCCAATTGCTTATAAACTGTCTCCCTTAGATTAATTACTTCAGAAAGCATCTGCATAGCTTTCTGGACTATCTCCTGTATCTCCTTTTTGCCTTCTTCTAAACCTATTTTTTTACCTACTTCAAAGCCATCACGCTTAGCAGACTCTTCAAGTTGTTGACAATATCTTCTTGTTTCTTCTATCATAGCTTTATTTTTCTCTGCAGATTCTTCTTCTAACTGCTTTATTTTTGTTAAAGCTTCCTCAAGCTTCTGTTCTGCCAGTTGCATCTTGCTCTCCGCCTCTTCCATTATCTGCTCTGCTTTAGCCATTTTTTCTTCTAGCATCTTTTCTGTTCGAATAGTTCTAGCCTGCTCCGGGCTAATTCTCATAAGATCAGTTGGTGAAGCTTCTAATACTTTAAGCTCTCCTGAAAAATCCGATGCTTCACTTGCTCCTGCAGGTTTAACCACCCCACTTACCCCTACTATTACTTCTTTTTTCCCTGAATCACTTCGTGGAATTGGCTGTTCCAGTGGAGTTTCTCCCTTTCTCTTAATAGTTTTTACTTCTGGTCCTATAACTACAACATCATTGGAAAATTTAGTTGATTTAATTAACCTTCTCCGATCCATAATCTATCTCCTCACTGAAATCTTACTTTACCTAATGTTACTAAACCTCTGAGAATATTACGAATCTCTTGTTGGGCAGCTTTAATTTCTAAAGAATCTACAGGCCCAAGTGCTTCTATATCTTCCTTTAAAGCACGGGCAGACTCTGGAGGCATACAACGAAAAACTCTGTTAACAATCTGAGAGCTACTACCTTTCAAAGCTAAAACCAGGTCTCTTGTCTCAGCTAAACGAATTACTTCCTTAAGTCCCTCATCAGTTATATTAGCTAAATCATCAAAATCACATAGTTTACTTTTTAAATCTTTAACAAGCACTGGACTTTTACGAGTAAGTGCACTAAGAATTCTTTCCTCTACTTGCTTATCAGCTTTACTTAAAATCTCTACCAATACCTCTTTACCATCAGAAACACCACGCGCCTGGCCAGTATTTAGCAGCTTATCAAGACGCTCATAAAGAACCTTCTCTATTTCAGCCAGCACTTCCGGCTCTACTCTGTTTATCTCTGCCAGTCTTCTTGCTACTTCTGCCTGCAAAGAAGGAGAAAGTTGTGCTAACACTGCTGAAGCTTTGGTTGTATCTAAAAAAGAAATCACAAGTGCTATAGTTTGTGGATGTTCAGATTTAAGCAATTGAACAATATCCCTGGGTTCTACTTGATTAAGAAAGCCAAGATTCTTTTTATCTTCCAGAGGTGGTAATGCTTTCTTACTCTCCTCTGTTGTATCCTTAATCCCCTCTTCTAACAGTTGACTTGCAAAATTAGTCCCCAACATTCCTCCCCCAATAGCTCCTCCAGATAAAGATGGTTGAATATGGGTGTCAAAAAATTCTTCAACTACTGCTGCTCTAATCTCATTAGATACATTTGTGAGTTTAGCAATTTCAGCACTAATTTCATCGCGCTCTTCTTTACTAAACTCCCTCATTATCTGAGTAGAAACCTCAGGAGGGAGAGAAATCATAAGAATTGCTGTTTTTTGTTTAGTGCTTAAATTTAATCCCAACTCTTTTCCTCCCTTCAACTGTAATTATTCCCTGCTCCTACTGGCACGATAAGCACCTACAAGAGCAGGGAATAAGAAAATTTATGCAATTAAGTGTCTTTTACTTCTCCTTTAACCAGGAAGATTTAAGTAGTTTAGCTACTTCGGACGGTCTTTCTTTAGCAAGACGAGTAAGCTGTTCCTGAGAGCCTCTATTTACACCAGGAGCAACCGTCCTTCCGCTCTTGTCACTTAGTAAATCTGTAATGGGATTCACTCCTATACTACCTGTCCCAGTAGTTAAAAGAAGTTTTGTCTTCTCTTCTTCACTCTTTTTCTGCTTTACCATAAACATAACTAAAAGCACAAGTAAAAGTATTACCGGTATGGAAACAATAGCTAAAAATTGTTTTGTATTTATTTTTGGGACTGCACTATATGGACGCTCATAACCTGCAGGTGTATTAAGCATACTGTTAGCCATCTCCTGAGAAATATTTCTAGCAAATGGCATATTAATTACTTTAATTTCATCTCCACGACTATAATCTAAACCCACACAAGCTGCTACTGCGTCTTTTATCTGATCTACATATTGAGGATTAATATTGTCCAGCATTAAAGCTACGGTCATTCTCTCTACCTTTCCTGGAGCTTCTATCTTTTCTGTTACCGTTCTATCTAAAGCATAATTCCTGGTAATATTACTGGTAGAGTAATCAGTTGCACCACTCTTTTCTCCACCAGCAGGAGAAACATCTTCTAAAGAACCACCACCTTTGTAAGTCTCTGTAGCAACCTGTTCACTAATCACATGAGAGCCTGTGCTACCAGAAGTCAGTTCATCAGTTTTTGTAGTTGTACGAGCAGCTGCCTGGACTACTCTGCCACCAATAGTAACATAACCACCCTCCTCTTTATCGCTACTAGTCGCAGGAGCAGATGTGAAAGGCGCATTCCCCCCAGAAACTGGTCCACCATATAATTCCATCTGGGTTTTCTTTTTAGAAAAATCTAAAGTTGCATTTACCTGCACTACTGCTTTGTTAGGGCCAACAGTCTGATCTAACATAGCCTGTGCTCTACGAGTTAGCATTTCTTCAAACTCAGTTTGCTTATCTTTCATTTCATCAGAAGATGGCAACCCATAAGGGTCTTTATTGAACTCAACTAATTTAGAAAGAGTAACACCCCTTGTATCCACTACAGTTACATTTTCTGGAGCAAGCCCCTCTACTGCGCCAGCTACCATATTAATTATACCTTCTATCTGAACCTTGCTTATCCTAAATCCATAGCGAGGGCTAATCATTACAGTAGCTTTAGCAGGTTGTTGTTCTTCCTCAAATAGAGCATCTTTAGCAAGCACAATGTTTACCCTTGCGTCATTAATTCCTTCCATCTCACGAATTGCAGAAGCAAGTTCTCCCTCTTTAGCCCTGAGTTGTGCTGCCTTACGCTCATCATCAGTAGAACTGATACTTGGTTTTTCCATAGTATCAAAAGTAGTTAATGGACGGCGAGGTAACCCTAAAGTAGCTAACTTACCCCTTATCTTTTCTCTCAAAGCCTGCTGAATAAGTATTTTAGAGCCTCCTCCTTCTTCTTCTCCTCCAGCAATCACATCAAACTCTTTCCCCTGGACATAGCCCATTTCTGACAATTTCAGTTTTATCTCCTCTACATCATCCACAGAAAGAGCTTTATCATAAAGAGGCACCAATTTAAACTGTGCATTATAGTTACCATACATCTTTAAAGCTATAATAAGCACAACAAGAGCTATAACCATCCCTATTTGAACCGGACGGCTCAACCCCATTATTGTGCTTTTGAGCATATTAAATGGATCACTTTTCCCCTTTGCATCTCCAGCCATATTTACACCTCTCTTTCTTTTAAAAATTTTTTATATCTGCATTTGAAATAATGTAGTACAAGCAGAAGTAATTTTACTTACAATCTGTGTCGTTAAATGGAGTGCTATTTTAGACTTCTGGTCAGCAATAGTAATTTGATGTAATTCTATATCATCACCCTTAGCCAATCTCCTGGCCATCCTTCCAGATTCCAGTAAAGCCTCATTGGCTGACATAAAGGCTTTTTTAAATAAGGAACTTAAACCTTCAGTTTCTTTCTTATCTTCAACCTGGGGAGCAATACTCATTTCTAAAGGTTTAATTTGTGTAAAACTAATTGGTTTCATTGCATCCATATTATATCCCTCCTTTCTTAGCTCTTACCTATGTTGAGTGCTTCCATTGCCATCTTTTTAGCTGTATCTATGGCAGTAGCATTTGCTTCATAAGCACGACTTGCAGCAATCATATTTGTCATCTCAGTGATTGTATTTACATTAGAAACCTCTACAAAACCCTCTTTATCTGCAGCTGGATTTGTGGGATCATATATCTTTTGAACCGGTGCATTATCTTCTACTACCCCTGCCACCTTTACTTTCCCTCCTACATTCCTACCTCTACGAACCTCATTTAAAAATCCTCCTACAGGTACTACAAATTTAGGAGTCTCCTCTGCTTCTAATACCGCTACCTTCCTTCTATAAGCTGTTCCATCGGGATTTGTTGAATTAACATTAGCCAAATTCTGCGAAATTACATCCATCCTAAATCTCTGTGCTGTCATACCTGATGCACTTATATCCATTGAAGTAAAAAAACCCATTCTTACTTCCTCCTTTCTTTATTTAACGCTATCAATTACATAATTAATACCCGAAAGCAATCCCCCCACCTTACTTGCCAGCGCTTTATACATTATCTGATTTTTAACAAGGCTGGCCATCTCTGTATTAATATCCAGTTTCCCACTCTGATACTTAATTGGCACCTGCATACTAGCCATATCAAAATGACCAAATCTAATATGCCGTGGGTCAGTAACCTGAGCCTGTATCCCTCCTCCCCCACTTTCTTGAGCAATTAGCTTACGGAAGGTATCTTCAAAAGCTACTTCCTTATGCCGATAATTTGGGGTATCTATATTAGCAATATTCTCCGCAATTACTTTCTGTCGGAGCGAAGCAGCATCTAAAGCCTTCTCATAAAACTGCGTCAGATTATTTATACTATCCATAAGTTATTATGCCCCCTTTCTCTTACATATTTTTTTACTCTTTGTTCCATCTATAATCATAGGAAGGGGTTATTAAAATTTTATTAGCAAATTGTTAACATTTTGTTAACTTAACCTCTTGACTTTTAATAAAAATATATGTTAATGTTTTAACGAAATGGAGGAGAAGAAGAAAAAAATAGAATTATCCCTTGATGACGAAATGGTTGTATTCCCAGAAGTAAGTGAAAAACTTGATATATTTATAAAACTAGCTAAGAAAAGTGTACTTAAAATGAATAAAGAAAAGGATGACTTTTTAAAAGAAGCAGCCAAAGCTTTGGTTCGGAATGTTCTTGCTCAAGAATTTGGAGTTCAACTTACTCAGGATAAAGGCTTCCCTCAAATGGAAGAGATTATAGCCCAAAAACTAATAAAAAGCCCTCAATATAGAAAATCAGTAAAACGATTACTAAAAATAATTAATCGTTTATAAGTGGTGGAACCCTTTTGGGGGCACATAAATAGTTACTTATCTTTTAAGTAAAAATCACAATAATCCCGTATAATGCAGTTATTACATCGAGGCTTACGGGCTATACAAATCTTCCTCCCATGCTCTATTAAACTGTGAGAAAATAGAGACCACTTCTCTCTTGGTATAATCTCCATCAATTCCTGTTCTATCTTATCCGGGTCTTTCTGTTTAGTTAATCCCAAAAGTCGGGACAATCTCTTTACATGAGTATCTACTATTATAGCTGGTTGATTAAAAACATTAGCTAAAACTACATTGGCTGTTTTTCTACCTACGCCTGGTAGCTCTACCAGAGCTTCTAAAGTATTAGGAAATTTACCACCGTATTTTTCAAGTATTATCATAGCAGAATTCTTAATGCTATAGGCTTTGTGTTTATAAAAACCAGTAGAATAAATCTCTTTTTCTAATAATTCTAAAGGAACTTTAGCAAAATCTTCTATAGTGGGATACTTTTCAAACAATTTAACAGTAACTTCATTAACACGCTTATCTGTACATTGAGCAGAAAGAATTGTAGCTACCAGTAATTCCCAGGCATTAGAATATCGCAAAGCTGTCCGAGCTTGCGGATATAATTCTTCTAAAAGAGTAACTATATTATTTACTTTCTCCTGTATATTCACTTCCTGGCCTCCTTACTAAAATGCTTTACCCCAGTTAATAGGGAGCTAGACCTCATCCTATAATACTTCCTTAATCTTTTAAATAACTTATATTTTATCCATTAAAAAGGAAATTCCTTGCCTAAAAAGAATTATTCTTTTTGTGGAAGTAAAAATAGTAGGTATAGGTGAAATTGTAGTAGATTTACTTTACCCTCATAACTTAGCTTCTCTGGAGAACGAAGTCTTTGTACCTTCTGTAGGAGGCTCTGTGACTAACTTTATAATTTATCTATCCCTATTAAATGAACCGTGTGCTCTAATTGGCAAAATAGGAAAAGATTTCTGGGGTAATTTTGTAATGGAAAAACTTTCAGCGTGCCCTACTTTAAATTTATCTGGAGTAGTTATAGACCCTAATAATCCTACTACAATAGTGCTTGTCTCTAATTCCACTTCCTCTACCCCACATTTCTTCCCTTATCGCTATGCAGATAAATTCCTTCTTAAACAAGAAATAAACTGGTCCATTATAAAAGAAGCCCAATTAATTCATACTTCTGGTTTTGCTTTAAGTAGAAATCCTTTAAGAGAAACAATTTTAGAAGTTATTAAATCTGCTCATAACTTGGGTAAATTAATTTCAATAGATTTTAATTACTGTCCTAAAAGCTGGAAACAAAAGAAAGAAGCTCTAGAGTTACTTAAAGAATTAAAACCACTAACTACTTACTTTAAAATTTCCCAAGAAAGTGCTTCTCATCTGTTAGGTAATTATACCCGGGAAGAACTAATAAATGAAATTATGCAAATAGGCTTCCCGGTTACCTTATTTAGTATGGGGAAGGATGGTGTAATAGGTAGAAAGGAAGAGGAATGCTTTTATACAATACCCCCACCAGTAGATAAAATTAAAGATACAATAGGGGCAGGAGATGCTTTCTGGGCAGGATTTATATGGGGACAATTAAAAAAACAGGATATTACTAACTCTCTTTCTACAGCTAATAAGTTAGCAAATAAAATTCTGAACTATATCGGTAGTTTTCCTTCTTCCTAATTAAAAACTTAGAAAAATAGTAGAAAGATTTTTAAGAAATAAAATCTTTAAATAAAATCTTTCATATTTATAATTTAAGGAAGGATTTTATTAATCTTTCTCTAAAAAGAGAGAATTATGAAAAGAGTAGTCAGTGTAAGTTTAGGTTCTTCTCGTAGAGACCATAAAGTAGAAGTTAATCTATTGAATGAGCACTTTCTTATTGAAAGACTAGGAACAGATGGGAGCCTGGTTACTGCTAGAAAACTTATTTCTGCACTTGATAGTAAAGTAAGTGCTATTGGACTTGGAGGGATTGACCTTTATTTAATAGCAGGAGGTAAAAAGTATGTTATTAGAGACGCTCGCTATCTAGCTAAAGCTGCTAAGATTACGCCAGTAGTAGATGGAAGTGGACTTAAGCACACACTTGAAAGAGAAACAATTAAATACCTTGAAGAGAAGGGGTATAAACTGAGCTCAAAGAAAGTGCTTGTAGTAAGTGGAGTAGATAGATTTGGAATGGCAGAAGCTTTTTGCCAACTTGGGAGTAATGTTATTTTTGGTGACTTAATGTTTGCACTTAAACTGCCATTTCAAATAAAAATAACTTCTTTAAAAAGTTTGCAAAAGATAGCCTCCTTACTTTTACCTTTACTGTGCAATCTGCCTTTTGAACTACTTTATCCTACAGGAAAGCGCCAGGAAAAAATTACACCTCGCTATCAGGAAGTATACCAGTGGGCAGATGTAATTGCAGGAGATTTTCTACTAATTAAAAAATTCCTCCCACCTTCATTACCGGATAAAATGATTATCACTAACACCACCACTAAAGAAGATGTAGAGTTACTACGAAAATGTGGTGTAAAATATCTAGTTACTACTACACCAGAATTTGAGGGAAGAAGCTTCGGGACAAATGTAATGGAAGCAGTATTAGTGGCTTTGGCTAACTCCTCTACTCCACTGGAAGAACAAGAATATTATTCTCTGCTTCAAAAATTAAACTGGACTCCTAGGATAGCAGAACTAAAGTAAGGAGGGGGTATATTAAATGTCTTATTCTCCCTGGTCAGCTTTATGGACTTCGCCACTTTTACTCTTTTCAGCGTTTATAATAGCTTGGGGAGCAGAAGCAGGGCAGTTTATTGTATCCCAGGGCATGGCACTTGCCATATTAGCCTGGCTTCAAACTTTACCCGAGTTTGCTGTAGAAGCAGGTATAGCATGGGAAAAAAATGTATCTTTAATGACTGCTAACTTCACTGGTTCTATTAGATTACTGGTAGGGCTTGGAATTCCTATGATTTATTTTACCAGTGTAATATTTGGCAAAAAAGGCTTAAATAAAATACATCTAGAAAAAGAGCATTCTATTGAAATACTGACACTTTTACCACCTTTGATTTACTTTGTTTATATTTTAATTAAAGGCTCCCTTAATTTATTTGATGGAATAGTACTTATTTTATTTTATACTTTTTATATAATTATACTCCTTAAAATACCTCCAAAGGGCGAAGAAGAAAAAACTGAGCTAGCTATGATCCCTAAGCTTATAATTTCTCTTAAAGGTTATTATATGCACATCGCTATATTAGGGCTATTTCTAATTGGTGGAACAATTCTTTATTTTATAGTTCATCCCTTTATACACAGTATGATGGCTATAGCTTTAGCAATTGGTGTTTCAGAATATATTTTTATACAGTGGGTAGCACCATTTCTTTCCGAATTTCCAGAAAAATTAAGTGCTTTCAATTGGGCTAAAACAGTCTCCAAAGCCCCTATGGGGGTTTTGAATATGCTATCATCTAATATAAATCAGTGGACAGTACTTGTAGGTATGCTTCCCTTTATATATAATCTAAGTGCTGGTTCATATATCCCTATAGTATTTGATACACATCAAAAGATAGAAATTTTTCTTACTCTCTCACAATCTGTCACATTAATTGTAATATTATTAAATATGGAATTAAACTTCTTAGAAGCAAGTGGCCTTTTCATTTTGTGGTTTATTCAATTTTTATTTCCTCATACAAGAGAGACTGTTATTCTTCTCTATTGGCTCTGGTCTATAACAGAAGTATTCTTATACCTTATGAGAAGGAAAAAATTACTTATTCTAGAAGATTTTATAGATATTTATAATAAACACATTTTAAGAGGAGGTGAAAAATCTTGAGATTATTTAAATTAGCTATTATATGTATACTTGTAGTTATAATATCAGAAGGAGAAGTCTCTCAGGCTATAAGCATCCAGGATATACTGGTAGACCAAATTAAAAAAGCAGTAATTAATGAAGGAGCTGAAAAAGCTTTTATTAAGTATAATAAAGATATTGATAAAAAAATTAATACAAGTTTAAAAGCCATTGGGATTACTCCTCCAGAGTTTACTAAATGTGTGCCCGTATACAATATGTCGGGGGTATTTGTTGGAGCAGGACAGGTTTATTCTGCTAAAAAAGAGACTTTAAATAAAGTGCAAGCACTTTTACAAGTAGATGGAGATGTAGCTAATGTATTTCGCTTCCGCATATTTGTCCCGACTACTACAAAAGAGCCTGATTTATTAATTAAAAAAGCATACAGAACTCCTGACATTAATGTATCTGCAGTTATTGATGTAAATTTATAATGTTAAAACATTTTATTACAGGGCCTCTTGCAGTAAATACATATCTATTGATATCTAAAAAAGTGTGTGTAGTTATTGACCCTGGAGAAAGCACTGCTATACTGGAATTTATTAAAGAAAATGCTCTTAAGTTGGACTGGATATTACTTACCCATGCTCATTTTGACCATATAGGTGGAGTAGAAGAATTAAAAAGAAAAACAGTATCAGCACTTGCACTTCACAAAGATGACCTTCCACTTTACCAAATGGCAAGTCGTGTGGGGGAGCGATACGGATTTAATATTACTACTAAATTACCTTCTCCAGATTTACTTTTCCCTTCCCAAACTTACACCCTTTGCTGGGAAGAACCAATAGAGGTAATACACCTTCCAGGGCATACTCCTGGAGGAGTGGCATATATATGGAAAAATTATATATTTTCAGGTGACACACTTTTCAATGGTGGAATAGGGAGAACTGACCTTGAGGGAGGAGATATGAATACTCTCTTAGCAAGCATTCACAAGCTTATTCCTTTAGCCAAATGCAAATTAATCTGTCCAGGTCATGGCACCTGGACTACTATAGAAAAGGAGTTAAGAGAAAATATATACTTAAAATGATGGAAGAAAAACTCTTTACATTAGAAGAAACAAATACTTTAATACCAAAGCTAAAAGAAATGCTTCAAGAGCTAAGTTATCGCAAGCGAGTTCTTAGTCTAGCTTTAAATAAGCTAATGAAAATCAAAGAAAAAGCTAGACATAATGGACATAATCCTATGAGAGAAGAGTTACTCGAGAAAATTTCTGCTTTTAATATGTATCTTCAAGAAATATATAAGTTAGGGTGTATACTTAGAGACATTGACCTTGGATTAGTTGATTTCCCAGCTATAATAAACGATAAAAAAGCACTACTCTGCTGGCAAATGGATGAAGATAGAGTAACACTCTGGCATGAAATCAATGAACCCTGTGTTAACCGAAAGCCTTTATGAATAAAAGAGGGTTAATCATTATATTTACAGGCAATGGTAAAGGTAAAACTACTGCAGCAGTAGGTACAGCACTAAGGGCAGCAGGGCAGGGGTTACAAGTTTTAATAATCCAATTTATTAAAAAAGAAAAAAGTGGTGAAATACTGGCAATAGAAAAACACTTTAAAGAAAATCTAGATATCTTTACAATGGGCAAAGGTTTTCTATGGGATAAAAATATCCCACCAGAACTTCATAAAAAAAAAGCTAGTGAAGCTTTTACACTCCTTAAATTTGCTATAAAATCACAAAAATATCAGTTAATTATTCTGGATGAAATCAGTTTAGCAATAAATTATGGCTTTATTCCAGTAGAAGAAGTTATAAACCTTTTACTTACCCGCCCCTCTGAATTACATATTATTATGACTGGCAGGTCTTTCCCATCACGTCTCAAAGCACTGGCTCATACGTTAACAGAGTTCAAAGAACTTAAACATCACTACTTCTTTGGGTATAAAAATATAAAAGGAATAGATTTCTAATTTTATAGAGACCAGTCATATGCAGGATTGTTTGTGATTCTCTGCGAGTTCTGCGAGTTAAATTTTATTTTTGCGTCTAAATTGTAGATTATATTTCTCTGCCTAGATGATATGGTATTTCTTCTGCTAAATCCAGGTATTCTTTACCTCTTTTTATATAAACCTTACCTGCAGAGAAAGAGCTTTTGCCTTCTCTTTCTAAATCCTTGCCTTCCCGCATCTTAACACTGCCTTTTAATAACTTCTCTTTGCCAAGCTCCATCTCTCTTTCACCTTTAGATGAAAGAGCAACTCCTGTAGAAACTTCCCCAATACCCGTTCTTTGAGCCTGTAAAGTAACATCCTCCTTACCAGTTAAATCTACTAACTTATGCACTCCTTTTTCTTTCTCTTTTCTAATATGTATGGCTTCTTTAAGATTAGTTCCAAGCTTTTCAATCTTTTTCTTTTCAATTTCACCTAAAAGTTCTTCTACCGCTAAGGTAAGGCCAAATTCTTTTATCTTAGCTAATAGCTCTTCACTAAGGGGAATGCCAGCTTCAAGTGCTTCTTTAATTAAAACTAAAGCCTTTTCTTTCTCAACTTCTCCTTTTCCCTCTTCTTTTTCACCTGCTTTAAATTTAGTTAAAGCCTCCTTTTCTGTCATCTGAGCCTCTTCTAAGTCTAAAAGCCCTGAATGAATTTTGCCTTCACCAGTTTCAACAAGTTCGCTAGCTTTGCCAGTTAATTCTAAACCTTCTTTTATTTTTGTTTCTCCCCGTTTTATCTTTTGCTCTGCTAGTAAAAGAAGTTGTTTACCTGCAGTGGTAAACTTCCGGGAAAGCACAAGTTTGTGCCGTGCAGAGGCTTCTTTTATTTCTGCTTCTCTTCTTGCAATTTCTTCTTCCTTTTTACTCTTCTCTGCCTCTTTAGCATAAGATTGAGCCTGCAACTGCAGATTCTGAGCATAAGCACTATAATATTGTGCCTGCATAAGTTTATATTCTCTTCCTATACAACCAGCACCGCTAGCATACCAGCTATAAATATTAAAATAAAAAGGCACAAAAAATGCAAATGGATACATATAAAAACCAACACCACCCAAAAAACCACCCCATCCACCACCCCACCACATAGAGCTACAGCAATGAGTAGCTTCATAGAAAAGACGGTCACTCCATGCTTTAGCTCTGGCTGATTGCATTTTAGCAAGCATCTCATGTTCTCTTGCACAAGATACCCTTTGAGCTAGAAGCTCTGCCTGCTCTTTCAGTTGCACTGCTTTGGCTTTCTCTTCCCTGGCTTCTTTTGCAAAGCTTACACCTTTTTGGGTTAAAACTTCGCCCTGTGCATAATCTTTTTTAGCACTGCTAATTAAAGTCTCTCCTTTAGAAATCAGTTCTCTGCCCTGCTGCGTTATTAAGTAACCTTCTTCTACCGATTCTCTACCTTCTTTAATTATTTTGTTAGCTCCCTTTTCTATCTCAACTCCTTGTTTAAGTTGAGTAAATGCTACCTTTTCCTTACCCAAACCAGCCTGAGTTAATTTAACCCCCTCTTTAAAACTCTCTATACCTTTATGCTTTTTTACTCTCTCCTCCTTTTCTTTAACAGTTACCTCTCTTACTTCATCTAATAATAAACTTTCTTTTTTCAACAAACCCTTTTCCTCTTTTACTAGATTTACAAAGTGAGATGCTTCCCTGTTACGCTGTTTAATTAATTTACTACTTGCCTCTACCCCTCCCCCTAAAAGGGGGATAACCTCCTTCTCCTTATTATGTAAAGAGGCTTCCTTCCTAATTGCTTCCAGAAAGCGTTTCTCTCCTTCACTTTGTAAAGCAATACCTTTTTTAGCTGTAAGCTCTCCCTGAGTTACCTCTTCCTTTCCTTCAGTTACTAACTGCTTTCCCCCAGCAAACAATTTAGCTGCACTACTTAGCTTTTTTATCCCTTCCTGGATTAATTTTTCTCCTTTTCTAAAGCTTTTCTCTCCTTCAATTTGAATCTCATCCTTTACTTCTAATGGATTAGAAGAGGTTGCAAGTTTTAAAGAAGGAAGGATGTCCTTTTTAATTTCTAATCTATTAATTTCCACCCCTCTTATCCTCCTTAATATTTAATTATACTATGATATTCTTAAAGCAATTATATCATAAAAGGAAAGTAAAATTTTTAACAATTTGTAAACTTTTTTCTAAAAAGCAGGAATCATTTTAATATTAGCTAAGTTTAATTTATATTATATGAAAAGCCAGGAGAAGCCTCTAAACAAAGATAGAGCATTAAAAATATTAACAGCATTAAAACGAGACCAGGTAAATACCACTACAGTAAGTTATCTTCATATAGGGCATAATGAATTTATTTCAAAATTCTTGCGTGAATTAGAATTAACTTCACGAGGAGATTATTTTTTCAAAGTAATTAATGCTCCCAAAGGTGGTGGGAAAACACATTTATTAACACTTTCCAAGCAACTGGCTTTAAAGCAAGGTTTTGCTGTTAGCTTGTTAGAGACGTCCTGGGAAGATTTCTTATTTAAAAAAGAACATAACTTATATAGAAAATTCATACAAAATTTACAAATTGGAGGGATAACAACCCGAGAGGGACATCTGGCTACTGCGCTAAAGCTATGGGTCGACATAGCAGATGAAAAAAACTATAAACTATGTCCTCATGGATTAAAACCTTTCTCCTGTAGCTTCCCAAGCTGTAAATTGCCACCTGAATTTACAAGTCTCAAAGAAGATTTAAAAACTGCTTTGCGAATACTGCGAGATGAATGGAAATATAAGAGAGAAATAAATAGCCCTTTAATACTGGACTGGTTAAATGGAGTGAAAGTACCTCTAAAAAACCTGCGTTCTATAGGAATAAAAGAAAGAATAGATAGGGGAAATGCTCTAGAGTATATTGGAGAAATTGTTAAACTATTAACACTAATAGATTATCGTGGAGTAGTATTAGCAATAGATGATGATAATGAAAAACTCACAGAAGATGGCTTAAAAGAGTTGTTAAGAATAAACTATAGACTTAGTTTTTCTACATATCTTTATTTTATCTACGCTACCCCGGTGCACTTTGCACATCTACTACTTCAAAATCTAACAAAAAGTGGTAGAGAAGAATATGAATTATTTAGTTTATTTAAAAGAATACCTTCTTCTAAAGAAATAAAAGAAGCTATAGACTCAATAATTTACTATATAGATACACTAACAAGGGAAGAGATGGAAGAATTAGTAGAAAAACTAATTAAAATACACACTTTAAGTAATAATAAAAAATTAAATTCAAATGATTATCAAAAAATTTTTGTAGAGTTAATTCCTAATGCTCATAATTTACACCTAACACCCGGCAATTTTCTGAAAGAAGTCCTTAGTATTCTCTTAGAAAGAGAATACTAAAGTTCCCCTTAAAATTTTATCCTTTTAATATAAACTCATTGACAATCTTGGTAAGAAAATGTTAAAATTTTTTTTACTATGAAAGTAGACCCTCATATACATACATCTTTTAGCGATGGCTTTAATACTCCACAAGAAGTGATGGACTATGTAGTAAACAGAACTGATTTAAAAATTATTTCTATTACAGACCATAACACTATGGATGGCATAAAAGCAGCATTAGAATACAAACAGGCAAACCCAGAAAAGTTTAAAAATCTTGAAATCATCCCAGGAGAAGAGATAAGCACTAGAGAAGGACATATTCTAGCTTTATTTATAAAAGAAGAAATACCTCCGCATCACAGTGCTACTTTCACTATTGATGCAATTCATCGTCAGGGTGGAATAGCAGTAGCTCCTCATCCATTTACAATAGCTATGCGCTCCAAAGGATTGGAGAGTGTAGGAAATTTAATCTATAATCTACAATTTGATGCAATTGAAGTAGCTAATGCCAATCCTATAGAAATAATCTCTAACATTATTGCTCGCTGGAAAAACTTCTTTCATCTTAAACTGCCTCAAATAGGTGGTAGTGATGCTCATTTTATATATGCTATAGGTAAATGCTACACAAGTTTTAAGGGAGAAACAGTAGAAGACTTTCGTAAAGCCTTACTAAGAGGAGAGACCAAAGCCCATGGAATTATGTGGGGGGCAATTAGTTTCTTAAGATTTCTTCAAGAACAAAAAAGACGTAAAAAGAAACTTACAAAAAGCTTCTCGCTTATGCTTGCTTCCCGTAATGACCTTATCGTAGAACCTGCAGAAATACCTGGAATAAATCTTGTAATTTTAAGATGCAGTGGCAATCTTGGAGGATGGAATGCTAAAGTTTTGTTGCAGAAATTAAAGCCATTTATGAAAGAAAAAAAGATAAATTTAATAATTAATCTAGATCAGGTTCCTTATATTGATGAAAAAGGACTTAATGCTCTAAAAGAAATATTTGAATACATTAAAAATTATAAAGGAGATTTTATTTTGTGTAGTTTACAACCTCAGGTAAGAGCATTTTTAGGAAGCCTTGATGAATTATTTTTAATTTACTCTGAAGAAAAGGAAGCTATTAATTTTTTTCAAATACAAGAAGGGGGTTAATTATCCTCTATCCTTTTAACAAAAATCTCTTTTGCAATCTCTTCATCTAAAGCCAGTGTAGTTTCATCTGTTTTAACAACAATTACAGGGATGGTTTGATGCATTGTAACAATTATTCCTGGATGCAAACCCAGAGAGGCAAGGTTGTCATAACGATTATGTAATCCCGTAGAAATACCTATTATCTTTCCTTTCTCACCAACTTTAAGTTCCTTTAAAGGAAGTATAATACTTTTTACTACTTTGCGATTTTCTTTACAACACTTTCCAGGTGGTATTAACTGATTATGAGGACATCTTCGAGGATGTCCAAGTAAAGTACAGATACTCTGCTCTACCTCGGGATTAATAACATGTTCAAAGACACAAGCATTAGAAGAAATAAGGCTGGGATCCAGCTTAAGAACATAAGCAAATAAACACTCAGCCAGACGATTACACCGAACAATCTTTTCCCCTATCTCTTCTCCTTTAGATGTAAGCTCTATCTTATTCTGAGGAGTAAGTACTAAATAATTTTCTTTTATCAACTCCTTAATATTATTCTCTCCTAGTTGATTAACAGCATAGTAAAAAGGTAGGGAGCGGGAGTTAAAACTTTCTTTTAGAAGATAAACTTTTTCCAGTAATTCTTCTATATTCTCTTTTTCCATTTTCTTAGCCTTTCTTTTATATATTAAACGATTTTAAAGTAAAATTCAATATACTTCCTATTAAAAGAGAGTAAATCATTACAAAACTCAATATACCAATTGCTACTTTCACTCCAAACTCTTTTATAATCATTAAAAAAGTAGATATACAAGGGACAAATAAAGTAGTTGTAACAAGTGCTACTAGCATCTGCCTGTAAGAGAAAAGTCCCTGTTTAGCTTCAAGGAGTAATTCTGCTGCTGCAAAATCTTTACGCAAAAAACCCATAAATAGTAACTCTACACTCTCTTTAGGTAATCCCAATCCACCTACTATTAAAGGAGTAAAAAGCTTCTCTACAGCTAATAATATAGCGGTCTTATCAAATATAAACAAAATTATAAATCCAACCAAAAACAACGGAACAGCTTCCTTAAGGAACCACTCGACTCTGTAATAAGTTTTCAATATTATATTTCTAAATCTTGGCAAACGAAAAGGAGGTAGCTCTAACAAAAAACACTCTTTTCTGCCTGCTAAAATTAAAGTAGCAACTTTACCCACTATAAAAATTTGAGCTATTACTATAACCAGCACTGCTAGAACTCCAAGAGGAGAAATAAAGGCAGCAAAACTTAAAATAATTCCAAGTTGAGCAGAGCAGGGCACTCCAAGAGCTAATAATAAAGTAGTAATCAACCTGCTTTTCCTTTGTTCAAGTATCCTGGTGGATAATGTAGCCATTGTTACACACCCCAATCCAAGCACCATAGGTATTACAGCTTTCCCACTAATACCTATCCAGGAAAAAGCTTTGTGAACTAAAATAGTAAGGCGAGAAAGATAACCCAGGTCTTCTAAAAAGGAAAAAAAAAGGAAAAATACTGTTATAATTGGTAAAAGCACAGCTAAAGAAAGCACCAAACCTTTTGAAATTAAACCGTAATCTCCAAAAAGAAGATCTATAACTAGCGGATACTGGCAGATACTATTAGTAAACTTTTCTAAAGGTGTAACTAACCACAACTCCAATATATATTTTAAAAAATCTACCCCTTTGCTTGCAACTCCCTGCCCTATAACAATATACATAAAAAGAAGTAAAAAACCAATAATTATAGAGCCCCAAATAGGGTGAATAGTCAAGCTTTCCACTCGTTCCCGCAATGTAGATTTAAAAGGAGAAACTCTTTCTAAAACTTCTTTTAAAATATTATTTATAAAGTTGTCTCTTTCATCAGAAATAATAACATCAAGGGATGGGTTTAATTGTGTTCCCTTTTTAAGAACCTGTTTAAGTTTTAGAAATTCTTGAGGGGTAAGGGTTTTCCCTAACTTTCTAAGTAATTCTTCATCACCACTTAATAAAGCTAAAGCAACCCCTCGTGTAGGTAAGGAGGCTTTTGCAATAGTTGGAGTTAGTTCCTCTATTAACTCTTCTACTGCTTTTGGATAGTTCACCTGCCAGGTAGGAACACTGGCTTGAGGAAGAGCCTTTAAAATATCCCCAATACCTCTTTTCTGCACAGCAATAGTAGGTATTACTTTAATACCCAGGAGAGCCTCTAGCTTCTTTACATTGATAAAAATGCCTCTCTCACTAGCTTCATCCATTAAATTTAAAACCAGTATCAGGGGCAAATTTAGTTCAGCTAATTGTGTTGTAAGGCGTAGGCTTTTACTAAGTCTAGTTGCATCAGCAACTTGAATAACTATCTGCCCTGAATTATTAATAAGAATCTCTCGTGTAATGCTTTCATCTTCAGAACGAGGAATAAGGCTATTAACTCCTGGAGGGTCTATAATCTCCAGAGTCTCACGTCCAAATCTTACTTTCCCCTGAGTTATTTCTACAGTAGTTCCCGGATAATTAGATACAACAACATATTTATGAACTAATAAACCAAATATTAAACTTTTACCTACGTTAGGACTACCTACTAACACTATCCGGTTAAATGGTATATTTTTTATGACCATTTTAACCTCCTTTTTCTGTAAAGAAAGGAGGCAAAGAAATTTTTAATCACTATCGCACCATTAACCCCCTTATGGCAAACGAAGTGATAGCTATTGAAGTTTCTTTGCTTATTTTAGGTGCTACGCACCCACTTTGTGCCTTTACAAAGAAAGTAAGTTTAAAAAGAAACTCCTTCAAATTCATCTTCTTTCTGTAAAACTGGTTTTTGTGCAACTCTCTTTTTAATTACATTAGCCAATCTTTTTATACCTTCTACAATTTCTTCTTCTGTAGGATAAGAGAAGTTTATCCGCATTGTATTCTGCCCCTTACCATTACAGAAGAAAGCAGAGCCTATTATATAAGCAACTTTCTGTTCTACCGCCTCTAGAAACATCTCTTCTGTGTTAATATATGGCGGTAACTCAACCCATAAGAAAAGCCCACCTTGAGGGCGTGTCCAGGTGATACCTTCCTCTTTAGGCATATACTCTTCAAGAGCTTCAAGCATTATATCTCTTTTTCGGCGATAAACACTTTTAACTTTTTCAATATGCTTTTCTAAATAACCACGCTTACAAAACTCTGCAGCAATTAATTGAGTAAAACTAGGGCAACAAAGGTCTACTGATTGCTTGGCAACAGTTAACTTTTGTATAATTTTAGGATGAGCTATAATCCATCCTATTCTAAGACCAGGAACAAAAATCTTAGAAAAAGTTTTGAGTGCAATTACATTATTAGTATCATCTAAAGAATAAATGCTGGGAGGCGCTTCTCCTTCAAAACGAATCTCTCCGTAAGGAGAATCTTCGAGTATTAAAATATCAAACTCTTTACTCAATTCGATGATTTTTTTCCTTCGTTCTGTAGTTAAAGTTACCCCTGAAGGGTTTTGAAAATCAGGAACAATATAAACAATCTTATAATGCTCCTCCGCATCTCGCAAATGAATTAATGCCTTCTCCAGAAGGTCAACTCTTATTCCATCATTGTCAATAGGAATACCTATCATTTTAGCTCCATAAGCACCAAAAGCCTGTATCCCACCTAGATAACTAGGAAGTTCCATCAATACTGGGTCACTCGGGTCTACAAATACTTTAGCCACCAGGTCCAGTCCTTGCTGAGAGGCTACAGTAATTAAAATATTGTCAGAAGTGATTTTTACTCCATCCTTTTCAGCAAGTTTAATTAACTCTCTTTTTAACTCTGCCAGCCCTTCTGTAGGTCCATATTGAAGAGCTTTATGAGAAGCCTGCTCATTAGATAAAATATCATTTGCAATTTCTTTTACTTCTTCTACAGGAAAAGCATGTGGGCAAGGCAATCCCCCTGCAAAAGAAATTACCCCTGGTTGTTGAGTAAATTTTAGAAGCTCTCGTATTACCGACTTTTTAGACCTTCTAGCAATTATAGAATAATTTTTGACCAAATCAACCATAACTTTAACCTCCTTTTTAGCAGTTTAACTATGCACTTTTATTTTTAAAGTGCACAGTTAACTACCTAGTTAGTTATATTTATTTTGCCCAACTTTAAATAAGGTATATAATACCTACCTATTGCTTCACACTCTTTACTTAAAGTAATATCATCATTAAACAATGAATAAATATTTCCACTTACCATACACCCCCCTACCCTGCCTCTAGGCTTACCATTCTTAATTAAATAACCCATGCCAACATTTACTGAAAAATCACCTGCCAGAATATTACCACTATGAAAACCTAATACTTCTTCAATTAAAATTCCTTCTTCCAGTGAAGTTATCATTTCTTTTACCGTTAAATTACCTGGCTGACAGAATAATGTAGTAAAATTAGGCCTTGGGGGGAATTCCATTCCCTTCATCCACATTGTATGTTTTAAACCATTGCCAGTGCTAGAAGTCCCATACCCCGAAGCAGTAAATAAATCAAAAATAAAGCCCTTCAAGACACCTTTCTCAACCAATATTTTCCGTGAAGTGAGCACTCCCTCATCATCTACAGGTATAGAACCTGGGAGATAATCCAGTGTAGGGTCATCCAAGATAGATAATTTAGGAGAAAAAATTCTTTCCCCAACTTTACCTGCAAGAGGTGAAACTCCCTTTAAAATATTTTCTCCATTTACCCCCGTGTAAAATCTATAAAAAAGTGTCCACCCAGCCTGTGGGTCAAGAATAACAGGACAAGATGAAAGTTTAAAATCAACTAAATTATTTGCCAGAGAATAATAAAAAGCTATCTCCTCTAACTTCTCCTGTGGAAAAGGAACAAATTTACTGCTAAACAACATCCTTGTTACTCCTGTTTTACTCCCTTCAACAATACCGGTAAGCTGATATGTAAGTTCACTAACAGGATACTTAAAGTATGTGCCATTACTATTAACAATAGTAATATACTCAATAATAAGAGAAATGTTAAAATTAGCATTAATCCTGGAATTAAGTTGAGTTAATTTTGCCAGTATCTCTCTACCTTGTGAGATTAAATCGGCACAGGTTATATCTTCCAAAGCCGGGTCAAATACTTTTCGCTTAGGTAAGCAACTGCCAGAATAAGGGAAATGAAAATTTACCTTTGGCCCCAAATTTGTGCTTATTAATAATTGTCTAGCAAGTTCACGAAAATCAAACACTTCTGCAGAAGGCACAAACCCAAGTTTCCCTTCTTTAATACCTCGTGCAGAAAACTCTTTCAATTCTCGCTCATAAGGAGGCAAAAGTATGCTATTTTGAAAAGTAAGAATCTTTTCTTTTCTTTCTTTAATTAGTAATTCTACTTCTTCTATACCTTCACTCATTAAAAAGTTTATAAGTTTTTCCATCCTAAACTTCCTCCTTTTTTACTTACTTCTTTTTCAAAAGAAGTAAGTAAGGCACACACCGGATGCTCGCTTAGGGCAGATGCCAGCACCGAAAAGCACCTACACAAAGTGAGTGCAGAGCACCCAAAATTTCAATAACTATCGCCTTGCTTGCAGAAGTTAGCGATGCAGTGTATAGCATTTATAAAGTTTAAGTGCTCCTGCACCCGCAAAGCGTCTTTACCTCCTTTCTTTACCAAAGAAAGGAGAGATTATCCTCCTCCAACTATAATTCCTTTAATTCTTATATGTGGTCCTCCATGCCCTGAGCTCCATAAAAGTTGCATAGGATGCCCTTTACCACACCCTCCTGCCTCATCCACCATAAAGTCATCCCCTATAGCTACAATATTTCTAAAAGTTTTAAAAAGGTTTCCACTCATATTTACATTTCTAATCAATTTACCCAGTTTGCCATCAACAATTTCATAACCATACTGGCAACCAAAACTGAAGAAATCCCCTACAGTTTGTCCACCTTTAACCCCAATAATATAAATCCCATAAGGAATATCTGCAAACAGTTCTTCTTTAGGAGTAGTTCCCCTTTCAATAAATACATTAGACATTCTTACAATTGGAGCAAAGCGAAAATCCAATGCTCTAGCATTTCCTGTTGGCTTTTCGCCAAACATATAAGCAGTATAACGGGAATGAAGTCTGCCAACCAGTTTACCTTCTTTAATTAAATAAGTTTTACCTGAGGCCACCCCTTCATCATCATAAGGAAAAGAACCCCCAGCACCTTGAAAATTCCCCTGGTCATAAATACTTAGCAAAGGAGTAGCTATCTCTTTTCCTAATTTAAGTTGGCTTCGCAAATAAGAATCAAACAGAATTGAATCTGCTTCACTTAGATGCCCAAAAGCTTCATGTGCAAAAACTCCAGCAGTAGTTGGGTCTAATACGACCTCATATACCCCAGGACTAACAACAGAGGCCTCCAGCAAATCTATAGCTAATTTAAGATGCTTTTCAACCTTTTCTTCTCTATTTCTTAATCTAGAAAAATCCTCATTACCACCCAGTACAAATATCATTGTCTGGGGGGGCGAGCTCCCATCTCTAGTTGTAATAATGCCTTTTATATCACAAAAGAGATGCTCCTGGAAAATCTGGCTACCTTCACTATTATAAAACTCTTTCTTATTAAAATACTCCCGATAGATTAATTTCAAAGCCTTTACTTTTGGTTGAGTATTTATAATCTTTTGATAGTGTTTAAGGAGAGCCAGTTTTTCTTCTAAAGAAATTAAGCGAAAATCCTCTACTGGCTTTACCTTATATTCAGATTTTACTACAGGAGTATCCACAAATTTTACCTTTTCTGTAATAAAATTGGCACATTCTTTAGCCTCTTTATATGTTCTCTCTACATAATGAGAGACTTTACTTAAATCAGTAAAAGAAACACCTACTAAAGCTCCATCTCTTAACACCCTCACAAAACCACCTCTATGAGTAAAGTAACCTAAATGTTCTATCTCATTTAACCCTAATTCTATAGTTAAATTAGAGTTTTCCTCCACTCTTAAATCTAAATATTCATCTTCTCTTAGTGATGCAGGTATCATACGCTTACTCCCCCTCTAAAATAATCCTTATTTCTTCTATACGCAAATTATCTACTTTTTCTATTTTAAAAATAAGATTTTCATATTCTACCTCTTCCCCCTCTCTGGGAATTCTTCCCAAAATAGTAAGCACAAATCCTGCAATCGTTTCTATTTCTTCCATTGATAACCGCAAGCCTAAAAGCTCGTTTATCTCTTCTATCCTTAAACTGGCAGGGACTATTACCTCCTTAGGAGAAATCCATTTAACTTGAGCTTTATCCCAGTTAAGAGTAAGTCTTCCTACAATCTCTTCAAGTAAATTAGTAATCGTAATTATACCAGCAGTACCTCCATATTCATCTAATATTACTGCCATACGAAATAACTTTGTCTGCATTTCTTGTAAGATTTTTGATGCTTTTTGAGTCTCGGGGAAAAATTCTACAGGTCTTAAAATTTGAGCTATGGTAAACTCTTTACCCAATACTAAATTAGCAAAAAACTCCCTGCTTTCTATTATCCCTTTAATATAATCTAAATCTTTTTCATAAACAGGAAATCTATTAAACGGATTATTAATTAAAATTTGTTTTGCAGTTTCTATATCTGAACTCAATTCTATCGCTACCACCTTAGTGCGTGGCACCATTAGTTCTTTAACTGTAGTATCCTGTAACCGATAAAGTGCAAACAACATTTTTTTCTTTTCTTCTACTCTCAACTGATATTCTTTTTGTGTGAGTTTTATTACAGTATTTAACTCTTCTTCACTTAAAACTTCGCTACTTGTAGTAAACTTAACATTAAGGAAGCTTAAAATCAAATTAGTAAGAAATATAAATAAACTTACAAATGGAGCGGTTATTTTCATAATAACTTCCATTGGACGAGCTGCAAAAAGAGAATACTTAAAAGCATTTTTAGCAGCGAAACTCTTTGGCGTAATTTCTCCAAAAAGAACTATAAAAAATGTAAGCAGAAGTGTAGCTACTACTACTCCTCTTTCACCCA
>Ga0123519_10000793_pt1 | contig 55442 bp, 44 predicted proteins | sample YelNatPaOPRAMG02_FD_87396 | JGI IMG/M metagenome (GOLD analysis project Ga0123519, IMG submission 87396) | Hot spring microbial communities from Yellowstone National Park - Yellowstone National Park OP-RAMG-02 (version 2) | ecosystem: Environmental > Aquatic > Thermal springs > Hot (42-90C) ...
AAACTTTTTAAACTTTTATTACTCTTTACACCTTTCAAACTTTTCAAACCTTTAAACTTTCTATACCTTTGATTTAATTAATCAAAAATTAAATCATGTTTTGAGGTAGGTGTAACGTGACTGTGTGGCTGTTTGCAGGACAGGTAGGTAAAAGTTATTTGACTTTTGGCGCTACACTAATTAACGAATAGAGCTTTACTCAAAATGAGGTTTTAAGACGAATTTTAATCTACTTGTATTATCTTAACTGTTGACGTCCCTCCCAGGACCGCCCAGTAGTCGCCGTGAAGTACGATCAACAGATCATTTTTCTTAACCAACCGTTTATTTTTTAAAAATTCTACTGCCTTGACCACATCATGTCTTTTTACTTCGCCCGCTTTGGAAAGAACGTCTTGTAAAAACGGATAAACGCCGAAACTGGTCGTAAGTTTATCGCGCACTATTTCGTTTGGAATAAAAGTAAAAATAGGTACGCGCGGATGATATCGGGCTACCAAACGGGCAGTCCTTCCCGATTGTGTGAAGACGATGAAACCAGTTATATTATCTTTTAAAGCCACCTCTTTCATATAGAGTCTAAGAAAAAGGTTGTAGGCAGTATCGGAAAGTATTTCTTCCTGGTCGGTTAGTTTAAATTTAAACATTCTTCTAATATCGCGGAAAAATTTCTTTTCATTGAACTTGACCGTTTCTTTCATCATGCTAACCGCTTCCAAAGGATAACTGCCTGTAGCCGATTCGGCTGAAAGCATTACTGCATCGGTAAAGTCATAGACGGCATTGGCAACATCGGACACCTCGGCTCTGGTGGGAAAAGGGTTATTAATCATCGACTGAAGCATCTGGGTGGCAGTAATCGTCGGTTTGCCTATTTCCAAACACTTGCCGATGATCATCTTCTGGTAATAAGGAACTTCAACTATCGGAAGCTCAACACCAAGATCTCCGCGAGCAACCATAATCGAATCACTCTCTTCAATTATTTCGTCAATGTTATCTATACCCATTTTGGTTTCGATTTTGGAATTGATCTGGGCCGTAAGACCGTGTTGAACCATTATTTTTCTCACCTCTTTGATGTCTTTCGCCGATCTGACAAAAGAAAGGGCAATAATATCAACTCTTTCTTTTTGAGCCAATTTTAATCCCTCTCTATCTCTTTCCGTTAAGACAGGCAAAGGAAAGTCGGCTCCGGGAAGATTAATTGATTTTCTATTTTTAAGGATTCCTGTTGTTTCCGATTTGAGAAAAAATTGATCACCTTTTTTTTCAACATAAAAAGTAAATGTTCCATCATCGGCCAAAATTTTTTGTCCCGGTTGCAGGTATTTGATGATATCGGGATATGTGACGGACAAACCTTTTTCCTGTGTTTCAAAAACTCTTTCGCCGAAAGCAATCGTCTCTCCCTTTTTTATTGAAATGTCGTCAAAAGGCATGTTGACGCGAAGAGCTGGCCCTTGAAGGTCAAGAAGAATTCCTATCGGAAGGTCAAGTTTCTTGGCCACTTTTCTGACCCTTTTCATTCTATCCTCATGCCAATCTATCGTATTATGCTTGAAATTGAAGCGAAAGATGTTTACTCCGGCAAGAATTAGTTTTTCAATCATTTCCTCGCTCTCAGAAGCAGGACCAATGGTTGCAATGATTTTGGTTAATTTTTCGTTGATCATAATGTGATCGTAATGTGATAATTAATTAATTGCCAAAAATTAATTTTACTCCTTTTCTTACTCAAAATCAATCATTATTTTAGACAACAATCTTTTCCCAAGGAAAGCCTTCTCTGCCAAAATGACCATAAGCGGCCGTTTTGAAGTATATGGGACGGCGAAGATCAAAGGTTTTTAAAATTCCCTCAACTGAAGTATCAAGAATTTTTTCCATGAAGCTGTAGATGATTTTATCTGATTTTTTAGCCGTTCCAAACGTTTCAACTTGTTGCATTATCGGTCTTTTTGCTCCAATAAAATAGGCGAGACGAACTTCGCATTTATCTGCCAATCCTGCGGCAACAATATTTTTAGCCAAAAATCTGGCCGCGTAAGCGCCGGAACGATCAACTTTGGTTGGATCTTTGCCGGAAAAAGCACCGCCCCCAACCCGCGCCATCCCGCCATAAGTGTCAACCACTACTTTTCGACCGGTAACGCCACTATCAGAAGCTGGGCCACCCCAATGCCATACCCCTGTGCCATTAAGAATAATTTTCGCCATCGGAAAACGAAATCCATATTTTGCCAAAACCGGCTCAACCACCTGTTGGTAAAGATCTTTTTTAACCAAACCAATATCAACTTCTTCTTGATGGGGAACGGCCAGAACGATAAGATCAATGTCAACGGGTTTTCGATTATCGTAACGCACGGTCACTTGAGTTTTGCCGTCGGGACGAAGATAAGGAAGAATTTTATTTTCCCTAACTTTATCAATCCCCATGGCCAGTTCATGAGCGATAGCGATGGGAAGAGGCATCAGAGAAGGCGTTTCATTGCAGGCATAACCAAACATCATTCCTTGGTCTCCGGCGCCAAAACTGTCAACACCTAGGGCAATTTCAGAAGATTGAGTATGTATTTTGATTTTGATGGGGGATCGATAGGTAAATTTGTACTTCGGATCGGTATAACCGAGTTTTTTAATCACATCTCGGGCAATCTTTTCGTAAGGGACCTTGCCTTTTGTCGTTACCTCTCCTGCCATGGCGATAAAATTTTTAGTAACCATTGTTTCAACAGCAACACGCGAATATTTATCTTTGGCCAAAGCCGCATCAACCACTGCATCACTAATCTGGTCGCAGATTTTGTCAGGATGACCAGCACAAACAGACTCCGAAGTAAAAGCAATCATATTTCCAACTATAAACTTTTATCTAATTGGCATATCATTCCCTTATGTTTAAGGGAAGGTTTTGGCACCGTTTTCTTCCGAAGGCTCGGTTGACACGGTTGCCGGATAGGTTCGGATACAGAAAGGTATCCAATTGCGCGAGCCAATTCTCGCCCCCGACTCTCAAGATTTTGTCTTGAGTGCAGTCCCGTTACTATACCGAGACAAAGTCGCAGGATCCCTATCGCTCTTGATATTTTAAACTAACTTAGAAAGTTTAACACTAAAAGTTTTTATTTGCAAGATATCAATAAGTCAATATTTCAAATAACCGATCCCTCCACCTTGGGCAACATTTAAAATCTTTTTCCGGGAAAAACGCATCAAAACTAAACCGTTACCTATCACCCTGCCGTTTTTAACAAAGAAATGGGGACAGACGTCGAAAAAAAGCCGTTCATTACTGATTGTTTGATCGCGGTATATTTTAACATTTATCTCCTTGGCAGGAATTAAATCTTGGACTATGTAGTTTTTATTGACGCAGGAGACCACAGTCCTTTCCCAATCAGTTTTATCAGTGTCGCATCCGAGAAAAACACCTTTGCCTTCGTACATATTTGACGGCTTAATGACAAATCTGTTTTTATTATCAATAACCTCGTTGCAATTTGCAGAAGTTAACCAAAACGTTCTTGGGACATAGGTGCTTTTTATAAATTGTAATGATGATTTGTATCCCAACACTCTCATATCAAAAGTGTTAACTAACCTTATCTTTTTCCCCGCCAATCGATCTAAAAACCCTTGATGAAACTTTGGTGTTTCCATACATCTTCTAATGCATTCAATTTTATGGCCTTTGCAATAGATAAATTCCCCTTTAAAGCTAAGGTCTTCCGGATTTCCGATAAAACAGCGAAAACCCGCTTTTTGCAGCAGTTTATATTCCAAATAGTAAGCATCTTTAAAAACCGCTTCTTTCTGAAACATGATGAAAATTGTTTCATTTTTATCAAAAAGCTTTAAAAAAACATCAAGATTTTTGGTTATTTTTTTTCCAAGAAGAGTAGAATAAGTATAATCGTGCATCAGCAATCCATCCGGGTATTCGGAATTAATTTCAACTATCTTTACCTTATTGTCTGGCGTCATCACGCAATCAAATCTAACAATACCGGTAAAGTCTTTGACAAGCAGGGGCAAAATCCTTTCCTCATTGTTAGCAGTGATCAGGCTGCGATAATCTAAGCAGCTTAATTTTTTGATCAGTTTTTCTAAGATAATCTTCAAGTCGCCAATTAATTTCTTTGGCTCTATTCCTTCCAATACCGTCAGTTGGCTGCTAATTGGCAATCTTATCTTGCCTTTGGTTAGAGGGTAAGCATCTTTCAATTGTTGCCAAAATTCCTCGTAAGTCAACATTGCTTTAATTATATTATTGATTTTTCAAATCTTATATAATTTCTTATCATGAAACATAAGCTTGAAGTAATTATACGCAATAAATTTTTTCAAGGAGGTGTTTTTTTTACTCTCTCAAACTTTTTGATCGGATTCTTAAATTATCTTTTCAATTTTCTTGTCGGAAGAGGTCTCGGACCACAAGGCTATGGCGAAATCGCCACTCTGTTTTCCTATATTACGGTCGCTTCTATCCCCATCTCTATCCTTTCTACTTTAGTAATCCAAAAAGTGAGTTCGATCGGTTACGAAAAAAGGGTTCGCTTCGCGCTATCACTTGAGAAATTTTTTTGGGAGAAAATAAGGCGCTGGCTAGGCTTATTTTTTCTTTTTCTCCTCTCGTCTTTCTTACTTTCCTCATTAACCAACCTTTCATCGCTAACCGCCGTATCACTTCCGCTCTTGATTATTTTATCCTTTCTTTCGACTTTTTACGGCGCCTTGCTCCAAAGTCTTCATTTTTTTCTTGTTTTCTCCCTGATTGGTGTTTTAGGAGCAATAATTAAGCTTCTTGGGGCAATAGGCGTTTTTATCGGTATTGACGGAATAGTCACGGTAATAACCTTTATTTTCCTTTCCAGTATTTTACCTTGTGTAATCTATCTAAAAGTTTTTCGGCAAAAAATAAAGGAAGAAGAAGAGAAAACGGCAAAAATATCTTGGCGATTGATCCGTTTGTTGTTAAATCCCCGATTTATAGTTACCGCTAGCTCAATTTTGGCCCTCACTTTTCTTAATAATCTTGACATCATTTTTGTCAAAAAATTTTTTTCTTCTACAGATGCGGGTATTTACAGCGCGTGGGCGCTGTTTGCCAAGATAATTCTTTATGTCATCTATCCGTTAATTTCAATTGCTTTCATTTTTTTTGCCGATGAGACCAATAAAAACCAAACGAAAGTCTTCGTTTTCTTTTTGTCTTCGCTGAGTCTTTTTGGAATCGGAAGCAGTTTGATATATGCCCTTTATCCTTCTTTGATTATTCACCTAATCTTTGGTGCCAAATTCAACGAATTAATCCCTTACTTAGGCTATGCGGGATTATTCGGCTCCTTTTATACCGCCATTACTTTTATGAACCAATTTTTTCTATCAAAGAAAAGTTATTTTGCCCTTATCTTGCCAGCTGGTATTCCAATCTACATCTGTCTTCTTTTTTTTCTGGGAAAAAGAATTATCAATATCATCTCCCTAAATATAGTTTTTTCGAGCATAATCTCATTGCTTTATTTGACCGCCTATGTTTATCATATTTCTTCCCAAAGACGAAAAGCCGAAGCTTCAACTTTGAAAATTTCTCCAACCTGATATAATATCCTCAATGACAGGTAAATTGCCGATCCATTTTTTAAGCTTGATCATTCCTGTTTTTAAGCAGGAAAAAACAATTATCCACAATATCAGAAGAATAAAAAAAGTCCTTGACAATATTCGCTATGATTACGAAATCATTATTGTAATCGATGGGACGGTTGACAGCTCTTTTGCCAAATTGAAAAAAGCTGAAATTCCAAAAACGAAAATTATTGCTTACGAAAAAAACCAGGGCAAAAGTTTTGCCGTCCGCTTGGGCATGCTTGAGGCGAAAGGCGATTACGTGATGTTTATGGATTCGGGAATGGAAATTGATCCCAACGGGATATCCATGCTTCTTGAACATATGGAATGGTATAATGCCGATATTATCGTCGGTTCCAAAAGACATCCTGCCTCTTATGTTGATTATTCCCTTTCCCGAAAAATTCTTAGCTACGGCTATTATTATTTGGTTAAAACCCTTTTTGGAGTTAAGGTAAGAGATACTCAAGCCGGGATTAAGATATTTCGGAAAAAAGTCTTGGAAAAAATCCTTCCTCGTCTTTTGGAAAAAAAATTCGCCGGAGATTTGGAAATGCTCGTTGTTGCCAGACAACTTGGTTTTGACAGAATTTTTGAGGCGCCGATAAGGCTTGATTACAGGCTATCTAACATTACATCTGCTGCCACATTAAAATCCATCTTAGGCATTCTTATCGACACCTCGGCCATTTTTTATAGAGCTTATGTAATCAATTATTATAAAAAAAACCGTAGGGGGCGACTTAACGGTAAGTTGAAAGTGTTAAAATATATATTTCCTCGCTTAAAAGGTGAGTGATTAATTTTATGAAACTTTCAAAACACTTAGCAACACATGCTTTTTTGGGCTTCTTAGCTGGTTTTATTACCTATCTCTTTTTTGGTCAGTTTTTACTGTCTTTTACCGCCGGCTTTGTTGGAGGCTTCGCTATTGACCTTGATCATTTAATAGATTATTTTCTTGTTTTTGGCGGCAATTTTAAACTTGATTATTTTTTCAAAGGCTATTCTTATTTTAAAAGCGGCAAGATGTATATCCTTTTTCATGGGTTCGAATATGTCATGGTATTGGCGTTGTTATCTTTTCTTATAAACAATACGGCTGTTCAAACAATACTCGTCGGTCTAGCTTTTGGAATCCTGATCCACTTAATTACTGATATTAAAATTAATAATATTCCTTTTCAAACGTATTGGGTACTCAAGAGAATAAAAAATAATTTTGATATTAAATATTTAACGAAACCGGATCAGTATCAAAAATTTCTGCAAGAGAAACAATCGCTTGGTTTTTAAAATCATTTCTCTAATGCGGTAAAACCGCTTTTGGCCTGCGTATTGGTTGGATCCAATCTTAAAGCTTCGGAAAAAGCTTCCTTAGCTTTATTTTTTTCTCCTTTTTTGGCGTAAATCACTCCTAAATTTGTATAAAGAGATGAATTATCAGGAGTAAGTGAAATGGCTTTTTTGATATGTTCTAGAGCCAGGTCGTATCTTCCCATATTGAAGTAAATAGAGGCGCTGTTTTGGTGCGACTGCCAAAGGCGAGGATTGTACTTGATCGCTTTTTGATAGTTTTTCAAGGCCTCATCTACTTTTCCCATTTTGAAGTAAGTATTGGCCAAATTATGATAGGCATCGGCATAATCGGGTAGAAGTTTGATCGCTTTTTTAAATTCTTCCTCTGCTTTTGATAAATCGTTGTGCCGACTGTACATATCGCCCAAATTATTGTGAGTTTTGGGATCGGAAGGAGAAGTTTTGCTAAGCGCCAACCATAAGTTATCTTCGTTTTTCCAATCTATATTCCTGATTATTGTTCTTGTCGTAAGCAAAAAAAGTATCAATACAACCAATATATAACCAAGACTTTCTAATTTTCGATTTTGAATAAGTTTGACGAGAAAATAAGCTATAATGAAAAAAATTCCCGCCGATCCCAAATAAACATATCTCTCGGCTACAATCCACGCAATTGGCAGGGGAGTAAGGGTTGGCAACAGGCTGATAACGAAAAAAATCAACCAAAAAAATAACGATCTGTTTTTTTTATAGAAAAAAAACAATGATCCGAAAAACAGTATTGTTATTATGAGACGGAGAGAGTATTCAAACGGGCTAAATGATAATTCTGAATGATAAAGAGTCAGTTTATCCGGCCAAAAAATAAGCTGAAGATAGGAGGTAATCGCTGTTGGGATTTGGAGAAAAGGATTAAAGTACGACGCTTTCAAGTAATAGTCTCTTTTTAATGCTTCGGTGCGACTTTGTGTCATTGAGAAATAAGAGTGCCCCATAAATCCAGCCACAACAAAAAAACCTACCACATATCTCCAATTTTTTCTAATATTGCCAAAAGACAACTCAAAGACAAAAATTATCAAAGGGAAAACGATCGCTTTCTCGGAAGCTAAAACAGCCAAGATAAACATTAACAGGGAAATAAAATAGTATTTTTTTTGTTTTGTAGCAAAGGCATATGCCAATAGTGAGCTTAAGCAAAAAAAAGCCGCTTGAGGATATTGGACACCTGCAATCCAAACAACCGATTCGGACAATATTGGATGAACGGCAAAAATTGAAGCAGTCAACAGAGCGATCATTTGACCAAATAAAATAGTTGTCAGCGTATACAACACAAAAACCGATCCTGTATGGAAGATATAATTAACCAACCTGAACCAAAAAGGAGTTAAGCCTCCTATCTTATAAGCCAAATAATGAAAAAAATTACCTACAATATGGATAGGCAGGCTGAAAACATAATTGATATTTCCTAAATTTTTATTGCGGACAATTGAGTCGATATCATCGGATACGAATGCATTATTGATTGAATTAAAGTAGGCAATAACAATCAGTATCAGAAGAAACAGAAATGAATGGTAGTTTTTCTTGATAAATTTTCTCCATCCTTTAAAATTACCTATATTCTTGTCTATCGATTTTAGGGTTGTTTTCTCGTCATATAATACTTCATTTCTTTTCAAATATTTTCTATATTTTTCTTCTCCCCATTTTTTCTTAAGGTAATAAACAACGTCCTCAACTGGTATTTGCAAACTGGCGGCAATGTCTTGAGGAGTCAGTTGCTTGATATTTTTTTTTATGTAATTTTTTTGTTTATGACTAAGCTTCATTGTATTAATGATACACTTAGTGTTATACTAAAAGCTACTATATTAGGTGATAAAGAGTCAAGCCAATGAAACATAAACCTTTGGTTTCAATTTGCATTCCTACATTTAATCGACCCCACTATCTAAAAAAGGCGCTTGAATCGTGCTTTAATCAAACCTACCCCCATTTTGAAATTATTGTTCTGGATGCCAGTACAGATAATAAAACAAGTATTCTCATCAAAAAGATTAAATATAACCGAATCAGGTATTATCGCCACAAATCAAAAGAAAGAGCTCTTTTTCATATCTTAAAGTTTGTTCGAGGAGAATACGTCAAAATTTTACTTGATGATGATTTATTAAAACCAAATTGTTTGGAAAGAATGGTTGAGGCATTTCAGAAAAATAAAAACGTTGGCATTGTCATGGCTCCTTTGGAAATAATTGATGAAAATGGGGAAAGGATAACTCCTAGATTCTATTACTTCAAGAAAATGCACTTTTTATATAAATATTTGGGTCATGACTCTTTTGTCAACAAAAAACAAATTATGAAAGATTTCCTTACTAAAAAATATCCTTGTTGTGTGCCTACCGGAATAATGTATAAGAAAGAGTGTTTTAATGCCATAGGTGGATTTGATCTTCAAGCTGATTTTGCCGGAGACGTTGAGATATGTATGAGAATTGCTACTCAATTTGATTTCTATTATATTAATGAAGCTTTAAGTTCTTGGCGATATAACCGCACTTCCCATACGGTAAATTTACAAAATAAAGGTTATAATCTTCACGCCTTTTATTATCTAACAAAAAAATACTGTTCTAATAAACAAGTGATGTCTATGTTTCCTAAAAAAGAGGTAAAACGGATTGTTAAAGATAGCTATCTTTTTGCCTCCAAAAGATCACTCCTTAACGTGCTCATCGGAATAAAAACGCTGGATATCCAAATAGTCATCAAGTCATTGAAAATTATTCTCAAAAATGATCCTTATATCACCAATATTCTAAAATTGCCTTTCATTTCTATAAAGGAAATCATTGATGTTATCGGTAGCGAAATAATTTTCAATATTGTTACTCTCCATACTTATGCAAGGAAAATTTTTGAGATCGCTACGGAAACAAAACTTCGCCAAAACAGAACATTGTTTAAAATCCAACAGGCTGATGCTACGGATAAATTACGCGAAAGCGGTTAAAACCAGTTAACCATAAGAAATTAATCGCAACCAAATATGACTAAACCAAGTAACAAAAAAAATGTTATTGTTGTCTCTCACAAAGCGGTTACCCAACCCGATGATGATTTAGTTTATTTTTTTAACCAAAAAAAATATGCCAATGTCCTCCACATCACTCACAGTTTTTCCAGTGCTCAGGATAGACGAAGTTATTGTCTTTGGTATAAAAACGGCAGACTATATAAAAAGATGCGATCGGCCGATTTTATCAATTTGCCCGAAATTTTTATCCACTTCAAAGAATTTGCTGCAACTATATACTGGATTATCCAGGCCAAACTAATTTGGGATATTTATATAGCCATGGATGGTTTATGCGTTTTCTTTGGCAACTTTTTAAGAAGTTTTAGGCGAGTGAAAAAAACCATTTTTTGGGCAGTTGATTTTGTCCCGGAAAACAGATTTAATTCCGTGATTAAAAACCAAATATATCACTGGATTAATATCCATGGATATAAAAATTCAGATGAAATGTGGGATTTTGGTCCAAAAATGGCTCAAGCAAGACATAAATTTCTCAAGATAAAAAAAACCGATTATCGATCTCATAAAATTGTTCCTTACGGCGTTTGGGTGAACAGGATCAAAACAGTTCCTTACGAAAAATGTGAAAAGAAGACGATTGTGTTTATGGGCCATATCAGCAGAACTCACGGTGTCCAAACAATCATTAAGGTTATCCCGGACTTAGCTAAAATCATTCCTGACATCAAGTTTAAAATTATTGGTGGTGGCCAATATCTTGAAGATCTGATCAAACTAGCAGAAAAACTAAACGTTAAGAAATACTGTGATTTTAAAGGAAAAATACCCGATATCAGATGTTTGGAAAAAGAGGTAGCCAAATCATGCCTTGCCGTTGCTCCTTATATAAAAGAAAAAAATTCTTACACCTATTATACTGATCTAGGCAAAATAAAAACTTATCTTGCCTGTGGCGTTCCGGTACTTATGACCGATGTTCCTTGGAATGCAAAAGAGATAGAAAACAATCAGTGCGGTTTAATTATTAAAGAAAACAAAAATGATATAATAAAAAAAATTCTTTATCTTATTGACGGAAAAAACAATGTTCGTTTTAGGAAAAACGCCATTCAATTTTCTCGTTCGTTTGACTATAATAATATTTTCACTGGCTTGAATTTTTAAAATGATTAAACTGATTAAATCAACCTTTTACAGAGAAAACGAAACTAAAAAGAAATTGTGCCGATTCATCGGCAAAGCTAAACAATTGAGTATCGGTCCTGAATGTGCTAAGTTTGAGGAAAATTTTGCTAAGTTTCAAGGAAGAAAATATTGCGTTTTTTTCAACAGCGGTAGCTCAGCAAACCTAGCTATCATTCAAGCCCTTCTCAATTTGGGCAAAATTGCTAAGGGAGATTTTGCTGCCTTTTCTGCTATCACTTGGGCTACCAATCCAATGCCCTTAATCCAGTTGGGGCTTAAAGCAATCCCTATAGACGTAGAATTGGATACATTAAACGTCTCAAGCAAAAAATTGAAATCTTGTCTTAATAAGCATCGCATTAAACTTGTTTTCTTAACTAATCTTCTCGGTTTTTGTGACGACATAGACGTAATCAAAAAAATATGCGATCAAAACAAAATTTTACTTATTGAGGATAATTGCGAATCTTTAGGCACGGTTTACAAAGGAAAAAAACTTGGCAATTACGGTTATGCAAGCACGTTTTCTTTTTTTGTCGGCCATCATATGTCAACTATTGAGGGAGGAGCGGTGTGTACAGATGACCCAAATTTAGCCGTCATGCTCAAACTTGTCCGCGCCCACGGATGGGATAGAAACTTGGATAAGATCAACCAAAAAAAATTAAGAAGAAAATACAAAGTTGAATCTTCATTTTATTCCCGATTTACGTTTTATGATTTAGGTTATAATCTGCGACCAACGGAAATCAATGCCTATCTTGGCAATATTCAGTTAAATTATATTGAAGAGATTGTGACTAAAAGACAGAAAAATTTTCTTACCTTTGTCAAAGCTTTTAATAAAAGACAAGATCTCTATTATCCAATCAATCACCAACATATAGATTTCGTTTCCAATTTCGCTTATCCAGTTATCTGTAAAACAAAAAACATCAGAAATAAATTGATTAAGGAGTGCAGGAATAAAATAGAGGTCAGGCCGATTGTCGGCGGCGATATGACGCACCAACCCTTTTATAAAAGGTATATGCCCCAATATGAACAAATGATAGGCAATACCAATGCAAAAATTATTCAAGAGCAAGGTCTTTACTTTGGCAATAATCCCGAACTAACCAAAAAAGAAATAAACACTATTATCAAAGTTTTTACTAACCATTGATGATAGATAGAAAAGCAAAAATTTTTATCGCCGGTCACAGGGGGATGGTTGGATCTAGCATCTTGAAGAAGTTTAAAAGGGAAGGTTATAGCAATCTTCTTCTTAGAACCCATAAGGAATTGGACCTTTTAAAACAAAAAGATGTTGAAAGATTTTTTAAAAAAGAAAAACCCGAGTATGTAATCCTTGCTGCAGCGCGGGTCGGCGGAATTAAAGAAAATATCTCTCATCAGGCAGAGTTTATTTATGAAAATCTTCAGATCCAAAATAATGTTATTTGGAGCGCTCACTTATATAACGTTAAAAAACTTCTTTTTCTAGGGAGTTCATGTATATACCCAAGAAATTGTCCACAGCCAATGAAGGAAGAATATTTTATGGACGGTAAAGTTGAACCAACCAATGAAGGTTATGCTATAGCCAAAATAACAGGAATGAAGCTATGTGAAAAAATTTATGAGCAATTTGGCAGAAAATTTATATCCTGCATGCCAACCAATACCTACGGACCTAATGATAACTTCAAAGATGATAACGCTCACGTCATTCCTTCTCTTATTAGGAGAATCCATCAAGCAAAAATCAAGAATTTACAAAAAGTTGTTATTTGGGGTAGCGGCAATAGTAGAAGAGAATTTCTTTATGTTGACGATCTGGCCGATGCCGTTTATTTTATTATGCAAAAATACGAAGATAAACATTTTTTGAATGTCGGAACTGGCACCGATGTTACCATCAAAAAACTGGCTTATCTATTAAAAGATATTATTGGGTTTAATGGAGAGCTTGTGTTTGACAGAGATAAACCCGACGGCATGCCTAAAAAACTTTTAGATGTCAGTAGATTAAAAACTTTAGGTTGGACTGCTAAAACAAGTCTTTCTTCCGGACTAAAACAGACTTATGACTATTATCTTAAAACTTGTGTATGAAACTGTATCTGATCGATCCCCATGATGAACGATTATACAAAAATAATTTGTTTAATACTGACCTTGATCCAAATTTTATCACCATTAAGAAAGTCCGGGAATATCTGCTGAAAAAAGGGATAAGATTGGATTCTATTGATCTTCACCCAGTTGAGAAGGCCGACAAAATTTTTTTTATTGACTACAATTCATTTTCTCTTTTCGGTTATCGAAAAAGCTATTATCTTCAACTATGTCTAAATAAAAAAATAGTCAAAAAAAAGATGAACCTCATCATTTTTGAATGTCCCGTTATTAAACCGGAGAATTGGGTTAAAAAAAACCATCGTTATTTCTCCAAAATATTCACCTGGAACGATGCCTGGGTTGATAATAAAAAATATTTCCATTTTCATTGGCCCCAAAACAAAAATGGAATGAGGAAAAAATTCATTTCTTTTAAAAAGAAAAGATTTTTGACTCTTATCAATGCTCACAAAACTAATTATCTTCCTGATGAACTTTACTCACTTCGTATTGCCGCTATTCGTTATTTTGAAAAAACTCATCCCCAAGATTTTGATCTGTATGGAGTCGGGTGGGGGAGACCGTTATCGCTTAAATTTGCCTATTCTTCTTTAAAAAGAGGTTTTAATTTTTTTAATTTCCTGAAGGATTATTGCCAAAGTTTAAAAGGTTTTCCTTCTTATAAAGGGCAAGTTGATGATAAATATGCGACTCTGTCACAGTATAAATTCGCCCTCTGTTTTGAGAATATGAAGAACATTGACGGTTATATCACGGAGAAAATATTCGATTGTTTCAAGGCAGGTTGTGTACCAGTATATTTTGGGGCAAAAAACATCACCCACTATATTCCCAAACAGACATTTATTGATTTTCGTAATTTCAGAAATTTTGATGATTTGTATAATTTTTTAAAAATAATCAGAGAAGGTGAATATAATGACTATTTAAAAAATATAAGAAATTTCCTTAACAGTAAAAGTATGAATCAATGGTATTACCAATCATTCTGCCGCAATATTTTTCTTAAGTAAATCTTTTATGAGAGTTAATCAGCCTTTTTTTACGATCGCTATTCCTACTTATAATAGGTGTCAATTTTTAAAACTAGCTGTAATAAGCGTTCTCAAGCAAAATTTTAAGGATTACGAAATTCTTGTTGTAGACAATGACTCTCCCGACGAAACAGCCGCAATAGTGAGAGAACTTCAGAAACAAACTAATAAAATCAGATACATAAAACAGCCTTATAATGTAGGACCGCCTAAAAATTTCAAACGCTGTTTCTATGAGGCGCAAGGAAAATACCTTTTTACTCTTGCCGATGATGACATGATTCTTAAATCGGATACCTTAAAAACCGTCTATACATATATCAAAAAATACCACCCCGGTTTCGTCAAAATAGGAGCTATTTTTTATCATAAACAGCCTAAAAATATTGTTAAAGGAATGCTTTTTAAGCGGAAATTGGAAATTGTCAAACCCCATGATCCGAATATGGTCTTCAAAACTTACGATAAATATCTTGAATTCATGTCAGGGTCAGTATATAAACTCTCTCGTCCCGATTTCTCGCTAATCAATACCAACGATTACTTATATCTTACCTTGGAATACGCTTTTTATATGATTGATAAATATGGAGCTTTGTTTATCGGCGACCATTATATTTTTGGGCGTTATCTTGATAATGCCCAGGTCGATATGTTGGTTATTCCTGTTTTTAGTTTAGATACCTCTCTTACAATCAGCAAAAAATTTATCGCCAATCCTTCAAAATACAATAAGTTTGATTCTTCCGTTAGGAGAAACATGCTTGTTTATATGGCCAACTTTAAGTTATTTGCCAACCAAAAAATATCGGCTTTAGCTGTCTGGAAAACTTGGAAAGATGATAAAAATCGCCTTTCCCATGTGTTTCACTATTTGTTCGCGCTAGTATGTTTGATTACCCCAAAAGTTTTTCTCAAAACAATCAAGAAAATGCTATACGGAAGATTTATAAAAGAAGTTAATCTTTATATTCGCAAACATAAATTATCTCAATATTTTGACGAGCTTACCAAAGCGCAGGATCTGACAATTTATAAATCATAAAATGAAAGTTGAAAAATATTTAAATAAAATTATAGTCGCGTTATTTTTCCTAATCAGCTTATCACCTTTTTTTTGGTATGGTAAGGGAATTCTTAATTTTGAGATGATCGGAACAGGCGACTTTTTATCGCCGGTTAATATTAAAGATAATTTTTTCTATAATTTGTTTGTTTATAATCCTTTAGACAATGGGGGAATATCTAGTTCTTATCGTATTGCACATCTTTTTCCCTATTGCACTTTTTATTTTTTCTCCAATCTATTACGCTTCTCTCCATCAATAAGCACCCTTTTTTATATTGCCTTTAATATTTTTGTGGCGGAAATCTCAATGTACTACTATCTTTGTTATGTATTTCAAGAAAAATTTCACTTCTCCCTTAAAAAAAACAGACTCTATATAGCGGCTGGCGGGATAATCTATGCGTTTTCTCCTCTTCTTGTCGGAGTAATATGGCCGGGGCATTTACTGTTATTTCTGTCTTGCGCAATATTTCCACTCTTATTAAAGGAATTTGATATCCTCCTCAATGGGAAAAGGATAGACCTCTTAACTATTTGTTATATTTTTTTGATTGCATTACTTTCTTCCTCCTCATTTGCCAACGTAGCAGTTATTTATGTAACCATATTGGTTCTTTTCTTATATAGTGTTTTAACCGTCATCATCGAGAAAAAGAGTGTCGCTAATCTTCTTGTTCGTTTTCTAATAACTGTTATGGCTATATTCATCTCAAATATCTGGCTTCTTCCGATGACTATTAATCTAGATAAAACAATTGCTTTCACTAATTCAACCTTGGGTAATGCTTTAAGTTATTTTAATCAAGCCTCAAACGATCACAGCATAATAAACATTTTATTTAGGATAAGCAACCTCCCAATGACAAAAATAAGTCTATATTATTCTTCTTTTTTATATACAACTATTTATCTTGTTTTAATGGCTTTCTTAATAGCGTTGATTTATATTAAAAAAAATAAATATATTTATGTGCTTCTTAGCTTATTATTGTTCAGCGTTTTTATCGCCAAAGGAAATAATTTTCCCTTCTCCGGTATATCTGATTGGGCTTTTTTATTTATCCCCGGGTTTAAAGCATTCAGAAATCCTTTTAGTAAAATTTATTGGTTGTTCTTTTTTTGTTTTTGCACATTGTCGATTTCCGGAGTCGTTGCCTTTGTAAGCAAAAAGAAATTTAAAAACTACCGAAAGATTTTATCGGTTTTCTTCATCTTCGGTTCGTTCTATGCGTTTTATGCTTTCACCATGACTCCGCTTTTAAAGCCCTTCAATATCCCTCTTTCTTATTATGAAGGCAGAGATTATTTGCTTGATGATAACGTGAAAAAAGTATTAATCCTGCCCGGTTTTTATGGCCTTCAACCTTTTTACGGCACGCCTATTCTATACTATCATGGTGAAGATTTTCTCAAATACATTTGGAAATTTCCGCAGCTCATTCCCGACAGCACTTCTTATTCTCCTGAACTTCCAAACAAAAGAATAATATCCAATCTTGTGAATTCGATAAGAGATAGCAAACCCTTTTGCGACTATGCTAAAAAACTTGGAGTTTCTCATATTATGGTGAGGCAGGATATTCAAACAGCTAAAAATTTAGTGGAAGATCAGCCTAACAATCTGATAACCATTCTTGATCATCACGTTGATATCGTCCAAAAAACTGAATTTAAAAATAAAAATCAAAATAGCTTTACTATTTACAAGATAAAAGATGATTGTATTGGCAATCTTATTTCCATTAATAATAAAGCGACGGTAAATTATCAGATGATTAATCCAACAAAAATTAGATTAGAAATAACCAACTTAAACAAACCCGGTGATATTATATTTCTTGTTAATTTGAACCCTTATTGGAAAATGTATCTATCGCCGTATAAATCAAATTTTTTAGACAAAACAACAGCCATCAACAAATCTTACCCGACTAAAAAAATTTTAATTGAGAAGGATGATTTTGTTTATTTATGGAAAAAGTCAACTTTTGATAGTTTTCATACAAGTAAATTTGGTTATGCTAACAAATGGCGTATAGACCCTGACTATATCAAGAAAAATTTCCCGCCGAAATATTATCTAGTTAACAGCAACGGCAGTATTAATCTCAATCTTGTTTTATACTATAGAGAACAAAGTATTTTTTACTGGGGAGCAATTTTTTTTGTTCTTTGCTTTGTGATCTCTACAAGCTATATTGCTTACAAACATCTTACAGGGAAAGATCGGAAAAGAAATTGAGGAATTTTTTTTTAACGTAAGCTAATCTTTTGCTGTCAATCCCCGGATAAACTCCGATCCAAAAAGCATTATTCATGATTGTATCGGCATTTTTCATCTCATCAACGATTTTAAACTTATTTCTTAAACTGATATAAGCGGGATGCCTCAACAAATTGCCCGAAAATACGTTACGAGTGCCTATTTGATTTTTCTCCAAATATTCTGTTAACTGGTTTCTGGTAAAAGGCGCGTTTGGCCTGACAATAAGAGGAAACCCAAACCAGCATGGATCTTCTTTTTTATCAATATCCATCAATATAAAATATCGGTCGTATTTTTTAAAAAAATTATAAAGCTCTCGGTAATTTTCCTTCCTTTTTTTAATGAAAAGAGGAAGTTTCTTCAGTTGAGCCACTCCAATGGCCGCCTGCATATCAGTCAACTTAAGATTAAAACCGATTTGAGAATAAATATATTTATGGTCATATCCGTAGGGAAGCTCACCCAATTGCCATTGAAATCTTTTACCGCAGGTATTGTCTTTGCCGGTATCACACCAGCAATCCCTCCCCCAATCGCGAAACTGCCGCAGGGAACGATGAATAAGAGAATTATTGGTGACAACAGCTCCTCCTTCACCCATGGTTATTTGATGAGCAGGATAAAAGCTAAACGTTGATATATGACCAAAAGTACCAACATACTGGCCGTTATATTTTGATCCCAAAGCATCGCAACAATCTTCAATCAACCATAAATCATATTTTTTCACCAAATTCATTATCTTTTCCAAGTCAAAAGGTTTGCCTAAAGTATGCGCCATCATGATTAGTTTGGTTTTTTTGGTAATCGCTCTTTCCAGTTTTTCAACATCAATGTTCAAGGTATTCAACCGGACATCAACAAAAACCGGTTTCAGACCGTAAAGAAGACCGGGATTAACAGTAGTTGGAAAAGCAACGGGAGAGGTAATAAATTCATCACCCGGCTTTAATCTTTTTTCGCCAAAAACAGTAGAGGTGAGAGCAGCAACTGCCAATAAATTGGCTGACGAACCCGAATTGACAAGGGAAACATAATTTACACCAAGAAATTTTTTAAATTTTTTCTCAAATTCTTTGGCAAATCTTCCCTCAGTCCACCAACAATCTTTCACAGCAGTTATCGCATTGTTTATCTCGTCTTGATCAAACACTTTTCCTGATGGAGGAATAAGTGTTTCGCCTGGTACAAATTGATTGAATCTCATATCTACAAATTTTATCATATGAACGAAACGCATTGCCAAAACAGCTAAACCTTTATCATCTTAAAAGGTAATAGATTGCTTGATGAACACTACCAATAGGAGACATGTTTGGCGAGGATATTGCATAAGGAGGCATGCTTGGTTTATCTTTGTAACCTTTATCATTAGTAAACGTGTAAGGCAGCTTACTCGCACAAAGAAGACCAACATCATTACCTTCAGGCATATCGCCAAAAACTATTACTTGTTTCGGCCCAACGTTAATCTCTTTCATTATATGATTGAGCGCTGTTAATTTAGGATCAACGCCTAGCGCCTTCGTAATATGGATAAAATCCTTATCTCCCGCCGCCACATAAAAGCCATCACCCAATACCTTTCTTAATTTGAAAATGAATCCATTATGTTTCTTTGAATCGGAAGGAGAAACTATAGTTATTTTAGCTTCTTCAGCAAATACTTTGCCATCAAATTTTCTGCAAGCATCAATAATTTTTTGATCTATATAACCTTTCCAGTTTTGTGAAATTAACTCCCTTAACTTGGCTACTCCTTTTCTTGATAAAGCCATCCTGGACAAACTCGATTTAGCAAGAATATTGATAATTTTCATTACATCCTTCGACGATAAACTGTTGCTGTAAATTTGTTTTATTCTGCCATCAGTTATTTTTGAAAGAATTGTTCCATTTGCCCAACCGAAAAAAATAGAATAAGGGAATTTGTCCTTTAATATCGGCGGAAGAAGAATTTTCATGCCTGTTGAGGCTCGGGCTGTAATGACACCTAGATGTTTTTTTTGAGCTATGGTTTTGATTAAGGAAATAGCCCTATCATGACCATAATTATGGGTATCTTCAGGATCATACAAAGTTCTGTCATAATCGCTTACTATTAACTGATTATTTTTTTTTGCTTTTTTTAAAATTTCGAAAGAATCCATATTGTCGATTATTTATCAGTTAACAAAAAATTTTTATTGATTAGTTTTTTATTGCTTTTGTACCAAATATAAAGTTCTTTTATTGCTTGATCTAAGGGAGTAAATTCAAATTGCCCTATCTCTTTTAATAGTTGATGATTATCGCCACTATACTCTCTTTTCAAACCCGATGATTTTATGACTATTTTCAAATTTTTGTTGCTTATTGCAAGAATTTTTTTTGCTATTGATAAAAGATCTATTGTCTTTCCAGTACAAACATTATAATAGTGATTTTCTAACTTCGGTTTTTCTATTAACAATTTTATTATCTTCACTAAATCATTGATATAAAGGTAATCAAAATATACGTTTTGTTTGATAGTGATATCAAGATTGTAAATAGTTTTACAAATCGCATTGGAAATAAATCTTATTCGCCAATCCTCATATTTTCCAAAACAACCAAAAAGCCTTAAATCATAAATATTTGGTTTATTTTCAATATATTTGGCCATAATATATTTAGAAAACCCGTAGTCGTCTTTAGGAACGTGCATATCAAAATAATCTTCTTTCATTTGGGGAACGTAGTTTTCTTTATCGTACTCTGCTCCTGAACCAAAATAAAACATACGATCATATAATTTATAGCAACGGGCAAGATTAAAAAACATCATTAAGTTGCTATAAAGCACTTTAGAAAGATCTTTTTTAGAGGTAATTGTAGCGTTATGAGTGGCACAATGAATAACCATGTCGAATTGATATCGTTCTAAAAACAATTTGACCTCTTCCGAATTGATCAAATCAAGCTCAGAGCTAACCGGTGCAACTATACTATAATCTTTAAATAAACCTTCTTTCAGATTGTGTCCAATAAAACCGGTACTTCCCGTGATTAATATTTTTCTTTTCATAAGTTTTTATTTTTATATTGGTTGGCCGTCCATTTGGGAAGAATAGGTTGATAGGGATCAATCATTAATTCGCAAACGATCGGCCCCTCATATTCCATCACTCCTTTGAGCCGGCGGAGCTCTTTGTCGTCAGTTATTTTTTCATACCTTATTCCCCAAGCTTTTATTAATTTCTCAAAGTTAGGAAAACTAACCCCTGTATCAGGATCCGAAACAAATGTCTTATTGAAGTAATTTAGGTGGGTGCTTCTTATGGAATAATAGCCATTATTGTTAAAAATGAAAATTTTCAAGGGTAATTGGTGATGAAAAACTGTCTGTAATTCCTGGATGTTGAGCATGATCGATCCATCTCCTTCAAAACAAATGACCGGCTTTTTTCCGTCTGCAACGCTTGCTCCGATTGCCAACGGTAATCCGGATCCCATGTGCCCCAAACCAGCATTGGTAATAAATCTTTGTCCTTTTCTTACTTTAAGAGCTTGATGAGGGATTAAACTTGCCATACCGTTGGCTGTTGCCACATGGAAATTTTTAGAGAGTCGACTAAGCTCGTTCAAAAACCTATAAATATTAAGATATTTTTTATCACCTTGATAGTTATCGGGATTTATTTCCTTAACCTTAACATCCCATCGCTTCAAGTTTATTTTCCTTTTCACCATTTCCTTTAAAAATACCATGGCATCGCAATGGACAGGAAGATTGATTTTGATAGTTTTCTTATGAAGCTCATTTTCATCGATATCGACCATAATTTTGTAAGCTGTCGGAGCAAAATGTTGGTAGTCGTAAGATGTTTGAGTAAGTTGCATTCTTTCACCTATGATAAGTAAAAGATCAGCATTGTCAACTGCCCAATTAGCCGTTACATTACCAGGCATGCCTTGACGACCTAAGTAGTAAGGGTAATCATAAGTAACTATATCATCGGCAGTAAAAATAGAAGAAACAACATTAATTTTCGTTCCCTCGATAAATTTCCATAAAACGTCAATGCCTCCTGCCAGTCTTATTCCGTTGCCCACTATCAACAAAGGTTTTTCTGCTTCTTCAAGCTTATTGATAATTAAATCTATAGGCAGCTTATTTTTTACATGTCTTGACTGCAGAGGAGGGGAAAAAGTACAAAACTCTTTCGGGTTGACTTCAGCTTCTTGGAGATCAAGAGGTATCTCTATCCATACCGGACCAGGGCGGCCAGACTTAGCCAGATAGACGGCTTTTTCAAGGTGATATTTAATTTTGTTTTTGTCTTCCACCATCACGGCATATTTCGTAATCGGCTTAACTAAGTCGATAACGTTTAGTTCCTGAAAACCCAGTTGTCTAAGGAGAGGTCGTCCGTCTTTTCTGGGAACAATATTGTCTGTTTTCACCTGTCCGCCAATAACAAAGACTGGAATACTGTCAAGCCAGGCGCCGGCAACTCCGGTTATCGCATTAGTTCCACCCGGCCCTGTTGTCACCAAACAAACACCGATATCATTCTTAACCCTAGCATAACCTTCAGCGGCAATTGCCGCTGCTTGTTCGTGATGACAACAATAAGCATTCAATTTCGATTTTCTTACCGAATCAACAAGATGCATTATTCCACCCCCTGGAAGAAGAAAAATGGAGTCAGTATTCCTTTTGACAAAATCAATAACATAATCACTTAATTTCATATTTCAATATATTAATAAGTATTAGCAACGTATTAAGTGTAATCTTGTAATGACCGCTTAACTAAATTAACAACTTTATCTCTATTCAACTTCACAGGTGATTCTTTGTTAATCAGAACCTTATCTGACATGATTTGATCAACAATATCTCTTATATTAATTTTATTCATCTTTGTTTTATTTCTAATCTGCTCTTCAAGCCCATGTTGCTTAAATAGCTTTTTCCATAAAAGAATAATATCTTTAACAGTTGCAATATCAGCACACTTAGAGATTGAATTTAACCTCGATATCAGCAGTGATTCTTTGCCGCGGATTTTACCATAATATTGTCTTATTGCGTTTTCAAAAAAAATAAATAGTGTTTCTGGATGAGAGAGCGAAGTTTGAGCTGAAAGAGCTTCGCCTGCATCGTGGATTATACCAGTTCTTGTGTTCGAAAGAGCAATTCCTCCTAGCATCGCACAATACTGTAATTTTAATAACTGGTCTACCGATAATTTGGTTTTAACGAATAAAGATGGAATAATTGACAATATTATTGTTATGCCCTCCAAAGCGAACATATCGTTAATAGCCGATCTCTCATATCGACAAATATATGTTTCCCAAAGATGTACGAACGCATCGAAACTCCCGTAAATCAGAAGTTTTACCGATGCTTTGTTGAGAAAGTACGGATCAAGAATAGTAAAACTAGGGCAAACGGACCATGATCGATTTACAATCTTCTTTTTTGATTTTTCATCAAATATTAAATAATAACGGCTTACTTCTGACCCTGAACCGGCTGTTGTCGGCAAAGCAATAAAAACTGGTGCTTGCTTTACGGGCAATTCTTTTATAAATCTGTTAGATCCGTAACCTATTTGTCTGGAAGTACCATATTTCTTATGAGCTAAAATTGCTTTCGCAGTATCAATTGTACTTCCACCTCCAACCGCTATTATATAATCAACTTTTTTTGGCAACGATTTGATTTGCTTATTTATAAACGAATAGTCTGGTTCACGTTCAACAACAACTTTGCACACTAGAGAAGCAAATTTATAATCCAAAATATTTTTAATAAAATTATCTTGTTTAAAATAATGATCTACAACAATCAATAAACTCACACCTTTAGATTGTTGAGGTAAAATCTCAAAAAGAATATTCCTTGCATTTTGACCGATTAATATCTTTGTAGGCAAATAGAATCTTTTCAGTTCTCTTGTATTATAAATATTGTTGATGTCAAACATACTGGCTGTGTGTGATATATTTGTTAATAAATCCATTATATTTTACGTACTCTGTCTTTAGGAATTGCATATATAACCAGTTCTAAACCATCGTGATCGTAAGTTCTAAAATAGAATTGATAATCTCTATTCATCGAATATAAATATAACGGGATTTCCCATATATCATTAGGCTTATGATACACGCAGACTGCAACAATTGGTTTATATTGTCTAATAATATTACTACTACCTCGAAGAGCGGCCAATTCAGATCCTTCAACGTCAAATTTTAAGAATGTGGGTCTTTCATCGATCACTATTTCATCAAGAGGAATACTTTTAACGCTTGTTTGCCCATCAGGATCAACAAAAGAACCCGTAGTTTTATTAATGGTAAATTTAAGTTCTCCTGATTTTGATCCCACCGCATAGTTGTAAAATAAGATTTTTCTTTTTATTTTTTGATTCAAAGACTCTGCATAGTTTCTTAACATAGCAAAGTTATTTGGATCAGGTTCAAAACAAATTATTTTCTTAAAGTTTCCTTGTTTGCTCTTTTCCAAGAATTTCTTTAACGTATCGCCGTTATAAGCTCCACAATCAATAAAGACTTCATCTCTTGATACGGAAATCAACTCGTCAGGAAAGTATTGGTTCACAAAATCTGGTTTTGGCAACGTGTTGTAATCTAAAAACATTCTCCATCTGATATGAGAATAAAATTCTCTACGCGATTTTTGATCGCTTAATAGTTTAAAAACTTTCATTATCTTTTTTTTATGCTTTCTGATTTCATGAGGGGGAACAAATTGGTAATGAGGTGAAAAGATATCGGGATATTTCCAAATAAGAAGTTGGAAGGGGATTATATTAAGGCATTTTAAATCTTGAAGCTGTTTAAAGGTTTTCAAATAACTATGATGAGGGGCCCAGATTGATATTATAAAAACAGCTTTTTTGGCAAATTTATGAGCTGCATCTTTGGGTGAATAAACTCTAATTCCGTCAATTACCGCATCCAAACTCACATAATTATTGTCAGCAAACCCTATAGGGTTTAGTCCTAAATACCTCAAACCTTTTAGTATCTTTCTACCTAAATTCCCCGCGCCAAAAATAATGAGAGGGGTTTTTTCTGTCTTTATTAATCGGTTGAGTTTTTCTTTTTCCCTTTGCTTTATTTGATTTACTGTTTCATTAAATACTTTTCCTAAATTATTATCGGTAAAATTGTTGTTCTTTGCTATCAATTTTTTGATATTCCTCATTTGATGTCTTTCCAATAAGTAACAAATGTCTTTCTATTTTTGTTGTTGGTTATTTTTTTATCAACATAATAGGAATCGTTAATAAAATGGGTGGAGGATATTTCTTCCATAATCCCTCCGTTTTTCGTTCTGAAACTGTGTTTAACTTTCGGTTTTACCGTCAAAACATCGCCTGGTTTGCAATGTTTTACTTTGCCGTTAAGCTTGACCGTAAAATCTCCATGCAAAATATGAAAGGTCTCTTCTTTCTTCTTATGATACTGCACCGGATGATTCTGCCCGGGAAGCATAATCAGAAGTTTTTTGCAATACCCTCCTCTGTTAACGCAGGTAATCATTGTTAACCCGTATTTCTCAAACTTATCTATCCCGTAATGGTGGGAAATCTCCATATCAGCTTGATTGGGTACGGTCACTCTACTTTCTTTAATCAGTTTGCCTACAGTATTAACGATCGAATATATTTTCTTTCTTGTATCTACTTTAATAATATTTGTTCCTATTATTGGATCGTTGGGCTTGAAGTCTTTTTTTGCATAAAAATGTGTGTACTTTGACATGTCGTTGGCAAGAATTTGATCCTCAATATTAGGAAAGGCAAAAAAAACATTAGTTAAGTCTATCTTTTCTCCTTTTTTTATTAATTTTTTGGCATAAGCCCCTCTTTTAAACTGCCTTAGATCCGCCATCTCTTTCTCACTATGTAAAGCTTTTTTATCTTTAACGCCACAAATCTTTAAAGCTCTGTCGGCTGCTTGCAACCATTTTTCAATTTGATTGGGTGTGGATGAGTAAGCATTTATCGGATACTTTTCGTTTTCGATAGCGATGTGTCTCTCAAATATTCTTGCTCCTTTGGCAATAGCAATCTGTACAGGCAAAAAATTGCTCGGCTCCTCGTGAGTAGAAAAACCGATTACTATATCGGAATACCTATCTTTAAGAAGATCTATCTGATTAAGTTGCAGATTGTCTTCAGGGGTTGGATACTCTCCGACGCAATGAAGAATGGCTAAATTTTTATTCCTGTGCTGGAAAAAACCAACTACTTTATCGATATCTTCCAACTCGGCTCCGCCGGTTGAGGCAATAATAGGTTTGTTGGTTTTAGCTATCCTTTCAAGAAGAGGCCAATCGGTAAAAGAACAACTGCCGATTTTAATGATGTCAAAGTTCATTTTTTCGATTAGATCAACCGATTTCTCGTCAAAAGGCGTACATATACTAATGTACCCAAATTTATCCACTTCCTTTTTTAAAGTTCTAAACTCTTTTTCTGTCAATTTAGTTTGGGAAAATCGTTTAACATATTTCAAGTCGTTTTTATCTTTGTAGTCCGGGTGAATAAAAGTGTCTATATCCCGAAACTGGAATTTGAAGGCAAAATTAAAAGCAAATTTATTTATCACTTGGTGAAAGTCTCTTATAATCTTTAGTCCATGATCAACGTCGCCCATATGATTGTTCGCTATTTCCAAGATAAAAAGTGGGGTTGCTTCTTTTTTATCTTTATCAAAAACATTATTCAGTTGTTTTTTCATAATAGATGATATTTAAATTTTAACTTAAGCAAATTTCTGTAATTCAGTAAAATATTGTTGATACCATTTATATACCAACTTAATGATCCTTGAGATTGAATGGTTTGGCTTCCATGACAGCCTATTTTTTATTTTTGAGAAATCTAATGATTGATATGGAATCTCATTTTTAGCCGTATTGAGAATTTTGTATTTGATTTTTTTATTTAAAACATCCTCCACCAAGCTTATTAAGTCGATTACCGAAAGATTGTCTTTTGACCCAAAATTAAATGCTTCTCCCACTGCATTATCAAGATTTTTCAGGATTAACAGATAGCCATTGACAACATCTTTGACATATAGATAATCGCGAACATATTTGCCATTGCTTCTTATCTCAAGCGTTTCATCTCTGATGATAGCTCTCATTATGCCCGGGATTAAACGGCAGAAATTAAGATCTCCTTCTCCATAAACATTTCCAAATCGAGTCGTCACAACAGGCAAGCCATACGTTTTATAATAAGAATGAGCAATCAGATCAGCGCAGGATTTAGATACTTCGTAAGGATGATCTCCGCGAAGAGGATCGCTTTCTTTATATTGACCGCCGTTTAATTTACCATAAGCTTTATCAGATGAGGCGATTATCACTCCTTTTATCTTAGGATAAAGCCGAGCACATTCTAAAATATTAATTGTTCCTAAAATATTGGAAGAAAAAGTTTTTTTTGGGTTATGATAGGCGACTTCAACCAAAGACTGGGCCGCTAAATGAAAAACATAATCAATTTTAAATTTGGTTACTATATCAAACATCTTGTCAAAATCACTAACGTCAGCATCAATCATCACAGTTTTTTTGTCAAGATTTTGGGAAAAGAAATAAGAATAGGGTATTACTTCCTGAAAAGTAGTATATACATTGACTTGGTTTTTTATCAGCTCTTCAATCAAATGTGAACCTATAAAGCCCGTGCCTCCTGTTACCAATATGTTTTTGTTTTTCAGCTTTATTTCCATATCTTCCACGGCGGATTGGGTGAAGCCCATAATTTGTTTAGCTCTTCTACTTCTTTGTGGGTATCCATACAAAACCAAAACCCTTCATGTTTGTACAAAGACAGCTGTTTATCCTTAGCCAATCTTTGCAACGCCGGATGCTCTGTTTCTCCAGGCTTGATATAATCAAAAAATCTTTTGTCAAAAATCATAAAACCACCATTGACCCAGTCATCGCGGATTGGTTTTTCATTAAATGAAGTCACCAAACTTTTGTCATCAACTTCTACCATTCCGAATTTAAATCTCGGGTGGATACCGGTAATCGTACCGATCGTTTTCTGCGCTTTATGGAATTTTATCAACTCGTGAATGTTTAAGTTGGCCACCCCATCACCATAAGTAACCATAAAATATTTGTCTCGTTTGGGGATATACTTTCGGCAGCGAAGAATTCTTTCGCCAGGCAATGTTTCTAAACCGGTATCTATAAATGTAATCTTGAAATTGTCAATTTCCTCTCTATCATCTAGATAATATTTAGCCTGATGACTTCTAGTATCTAAGGTAAAATCGGTAGTAAAGGCTTTTTGATTAAGGAAGAAGTCCTTGATGTAGTTAGCCTTATAACCTAAAGCAAGGATAAATTCATTCAAACCTTGAGAAGCATATATCTTCATGATATGCCATAAGATCGGTTTGTTGCCGATGTAAACCATAGGCTTGGGCTTAAACTCGGTTTCCTCCTTAAGCCTGGTTCCGGCTCCGCCGCAAAGAATGATCACTTTCATAAAAATATAGTTGAATTATAATTGCTTATCAAAGATAATTCAAATGTTAGCAGCAAGTCAATAATTTATGAATTTTATTGAAGCTCTCACAAGCTTAAGTTCGGGGAATCGGTTGAGTCGCTTCGGAGCTGAAATCCCTCCGGAGCGAAAAATGATTGAAAACCCTGCGGGTTTACACCACGGTGGAATTTCGCGAAGGAGGATTAAAAAAACTGTCTTTAAAAAAAAACATGTTCTGGTTTTTCTCCTCCTTTGTTGGTTGTTGACAACGTTCCATTACATGATCAAGTCCGATATTGCTCCCAGTGTTGTTTCCCAAAATCTCGATAAAAATATTTTTTCTGTCGGAAAAAATAAAGCAATAGCCGTAGGGGAGTTTAAGGCCAGTAGCGATTACTTGGGGATAGTTATGGTTCGTTTTGACCTGTCAAAAGCTAACGAAAGTAGTCTTATTTTTCGCATCAAAGAACAAGGTAATAACCGCTGGGACTATGAAAGCGAGCATAAATCGGCCTTGTATTACAACTCTCAACCCTATCCCTTTGGTTTCCCTGTTATCAACAATTCCCAAGGTAAACTCTATCTCTTTGAGCTTGAGTTACTCCAAAATAATGTCAATGTTTTGGACCTGTTAAACCCTCAAAAACCGGTGGTTGTTATTAAATATGATTTTCCTAAAAGCGCTCTGTTGGGAGATAAAAAAGCATTCCTGAATTTTGCTTTATCCAAGTTAAAAAACAATATCGGAACTCTCAAGTTCTGGAGGTTTTCAATGCTTTATTTATCGCCTCTCCTTTTTTATTTGCTTTGGCAATACTCATTTTTTGCCGAAACCAAAGCAGCGGTAAAAAAAATGGTTGCCGAACAAATAAAATTATTCAACAAACCATTGCTGAAAATGCTAATCTTGCTCATTATTATTGATGCTTTTTTAATCAAGGATCGCTCTGATATTCTCCTTCTTATTGGAATATTGCTTTGGACGATAAGCAGCTTGAAGTACAAAATGAAAGGAGAGCATTTATTTACCCTTTCTGGCTTACTTGTTTTACTGTGTTTAATTTTTATCGCTTTGCAAGTAGAACAACCAGCAGAAAAAGCTGCTGTCTGGTGCTATGTCTTTTTAGTCGTTGCCGTTTTTCAAAGCTTCGTAAAATTTCAAAACTTAAGGCTCAAAAATCATATTAAGCTCTGATTTTAGTATAATGTTTTCGATGAAACGTTGGCTAATATACTTATTGTTGACTTTTATCTTTTTTCTCGGCTTTTATTTCCGTCTTTATGGTATCAAAGACAATCACTCTTTTTGGGCCGATGAAGCTTACATTTCTAGTGTTGCCCGTGATTTGTCTTCTGGTAAGATAACTATTGCCGAAGCGGTTAAGTTACCAGGGGCTAACTACCAACCGCTTGCTTTGCTTATCTCGACATTTTCTTTTAAGCTTTTTGGGGCTTCCGAATTTAGCGCTCGACTACCATATGTTATCTTTGGTACCATTGGTATTTTGTTTGCCTATCTTTTGGCCGCCAGACTTTCCGACAAAAGCGGAGGCTTACTAGCGGCATTTTTGTATGCTTTCTCTCAATTAAATTTAGCCAACTCAACTCAAGCCAAACCTTATACGGCAATTGAGTCATTAATACTAATTATTCTTTATCTTTTGTTTTTGGTAGAAGAGAAAAAGACTAAAAACGTTTATCTTATTCATTTGTCTGTTATTGTTACCGCTTGTCTTTCTACTCTTTTTCACCTCTTGGGTGTTTTGGCATGGATTCCCTATATTGTTTTTCTTCTCATCAAATACTATTCCAAAATCCCGGCAGTTTTGCTTAAACCAAAAAGATATTTCCCTTTTTTAATCTTGATCGGAGCCGCCTTATTTATAATCAAACCTCTATATTTGATAAAAACATTGTTTACTCTTCAAGGAGGAAAATTGTTGCCTTACAACCATACTACCCTTCTAAGGGAATTGTTTTGGCGCAATTACGCTTTTATTATCCTTCCTTCGATATTTGGCATAATTGCTTCTTACAGGAAAAACAAAAATTTAACCTTGGGAATTATTGTTTATACCGCTATTTCGATCGGCTTGTGGAATTTCAGGCATTACAGCCATAATATCCGTTATCTTCTTCCTGTATTCGGAATTTTTTTTGTATATTTTGGAGTGTTTTGGGCCGAAGTAGGCAACGGTCTTTTCCAGAAAAAAAGCTGGCTGGCCTGCTTGATAGTCGCAAGTCTGGTTTTTCTCGGCGGTTATAAAATAGTCCGCAAACCCAATATTTATTATAGCCCCAATGCCGATCTTTACGGTGACGTTCAAGTTGCTGATTATAAATCGGTATTTTCAACCCTTGAAAAAAAATTTATTGATCTTTCTCAAATTGTCGTTTTCAATGATTTAATTGATGCTCAAAAATGGTATCTGGAAAAAAAAGTTGATGCTTGTTTTATGAAGGGGGTAGCCAAACCTCTTCCTCATCCCGCCGCCGGCGGGACAATGATTTACGGCACTTTAGACCAGTTTTTAAGAGAAAAAGCCAAGCATCCCAGGGGACTTTTAATAGTTGAAGATTGGGAAAGTATCCTTCCGGAAGAAATCAAGCAGTATGCGAAAAAAAACATGAAATTGGAGTTTAGGATTGAAGGACTTCCTCAAGCTCAAGGAGATAATTGGCCGATAGAAGTTTATAGTTGGGGAATGGAATAAACGTTAGAAACGTTTAAAAAGTTTGAAGGTTTAAAGTAAACAACATTTAATGTCAAAATTCATTTCAGTAGAAGAAATAAATATTTGGAAGGAGGGAATCGATTTGGTCAAGATTATTTACGAAGTTGTTAAAAGAAGCCAATTATTCAAAGATTATTCATTGAGAGACCAAATTCAAAAATCCGCCATCTCAATTCCGTCCAACGTAGCGGAAGGATATGAAAGAGAAAGTAATCGGGAATTTGTCAGATTTCTTTACATCGCTAAAGGATCTTGCGGAGAATTAAGAACACAAGCCTTCATAGCAATGGAAATCGGTTGTATTACAAAGAATGATTATACTAGAATAGACAGCAAATCTAGAAAAATTTCTGGAATGATTATGAACTTAATTAAAAAGTTAAGAACTGCCAAAACCATTAAACCTTGAAATTTTTGTTACTTTTCTAACTTTTCCAACCTTTGAACTTTTTGAACATTTAAACTTTTCAAACTTTTATGATCAAAAAAAGTGCGATCATCACAATTATCTTTATTTTTAACGCTTTCATCCAGCTGATCAATCAAATTGCCGTCACTCGTATCTTTGGCGCCCAAATCAGTTTGGAAATTTTCCTTGCCGCGGTAGCTCTGCCAACTACCATCGTCTCAACAATTTATTCAACTCTCAATGATGCCTTTTTGCCTTTATATGGCGAAAAAAGAGCTAAAAACAAAGAGCTTGCAGATAAGTATTTTTTAGCCAACTTACTGTTTTTAATTTTCATTTCTTTTGTCATCACCCTGATAATGGTCTTTTTTTCCAAACAAATAAGCTTCACTCTTTATAAGGGAAGAGGCTGGACCTTTGTCAATAGCGTCGCTTTGCAGATGAGTTATATGTTTTTTAGTCTGCCTTTAGCCGTTTGCGCCACTCTTTTTGGCACTTATTATTATACTCATAAGAAATTCATCCGCTTTCCGCTAGCCCAGGCAGTTGGAAACTTGACCAATTTTTTTCTCATCCTCCTTTTGTCTCCTTTTATGGGCGTCTGGGCCTTGGTTTTTGCCTTTGTGGTTAATATTTTTTTTCAGATCCTTTTGGTTTTGCCGTCTTTTAAACATTTTGAATTCAACCTGCCTAAATTTAAAAGGTTGGAAATCAGGAATTTGTTGACCGCCTGGATTCCTTTAATCGTCGGCTACTCGACTTTCAGAAGTGAAGCGATCATGATACGCTCCCTCGCCGCTCATCTTCCAACCGGCTACATGGTCTACCTTAATCTTATTACTAAAATTTTTACTCTGGCTACAGGGGTGATGACGATCGGAATTCAAATCCTTCTTCTTCCTCATTTGGTTGAATATTTTGAAAACAAACATCTCCGTTTAAAAGGAATCGCTCTTGTCAACAAAGCCAAAATCGTTGCTGTCGGCGTATCGGTCGTTGTTGCCGTCTCGGTCATACTTATTGCTCCGATTATTGTCAATTTGCTTTTTATCGGCGGCAAATTTTCCAAACAAGACGCAATGATTACTAACTCTCTCTTTCCTTTGTTCCTCATCCCTTCAATAGGATGGGGGACATACGGAGTTTTTTTTCAACCTCTTTTGGCCTTAAAAAAACAGCTTCCTTTGGCCATTATTTGTTTAACTTCTTTAGTTTTAGGGTGGGGGATAGGCAATTTAATCAGCGACTATTTTGGTCCTTTAGTCGGGATATCCTGCGGATTGATAATTCTTCTTTTTACTGGCATAATAGGGAGTGAAATCTTATGGCAGTATTACAAAAAAAAGACTCTTGTCACCCTAGCGCCACCGTCGTTATCCCCACCTATAATCGGCCAAACTTAGCCCTTTCTTTAGCAAAAAATATCCGCCGCTTTTACCCAACAATCGAAATCATTATAGTTGATCAAGAATGCCAAAATCCGCCGGCGGAAAAGGAATTAAAAAAATTAAAAGTCAAGTATTTTAATTTAAGCCAAGCCAATACTTCAAAAGCAAAAAACACGGGGATTAAAGCCGCCAAAGGCGAGATTGTGATTTTTTTTGACGATGATGTAGAGCTTACTAAAGAAACAATCAAAAATCATCTTCAAGCTTACAGCGACCCAACAGTTGTAGGAACGGCAGGCCGCGTCATCAATGACTATGAGCCCTTGCCAAAACATACCGACGTTGAAACCGGGAAAACCAATTTTCTGGGGACTAAATTTTTGCTCCAGTTTTGGAGCACCAAAGAACAAAACATTGACTTTCCCTATGGCTGCAATATGTCGTTTAAAAAAAAATTTTTGGAAAAAGTGGGTGGTTTTGATGAAGGTTACCTTAAGATATTTGAAGAAATTGATCTTGGCGTTAGAATCAACCGTTTAGGAAAGATTAAGTTTTTGCCGCAAGCCTTGGTTTATCACCACAAAGCTAAAAGTGGTGGCACCCGCACCTCGATTAAAAATAAAATGAAGATTATATATTATCATTACGGCTATTACCTAACCAAGCAAGTAATCTTTCCTTTATCCTTGGTATCTGTGCTTTTGCGTTCAAGAAGCGCCCTGAGTGAGGCGCCTTTTGCTATAAGAGATTTATACGCTGGTTACTTCGCCTATTGCAAAAAATATCTTTTTAGAAAACTAACTCCCTTCAACATCACCTTTTTTTTTGTTTTCTCTATCATCGTTTTTCTTCGCTTTTGGAAAGCGGGGGAATTTTTTAGTTTTAATTTTGATGAGGAATATCAAGCTCTTTTGGCCTGGTCAATCGTCAAAGATTTTCATCTCATCTGGATAGGGGTAAGCGCCTCCAATATTGGCTTTTATTTGGGTCCTGCTTTTACTTATCTTAACGCCTTTCTTTTTTGGCTCTCAAAGGGTGATCCAATCTCTTTAGCTTATTTTTCGTCTCTTTTAGGGATAGCGACGATAATAAGCATATTTTATGTTGTTCGGGAATTTTTTTCAAAAAAAGCGGCTTTTTTAGCCGGCACTATCTATGGCGCTTCGGCGCTCATCATTTACTTTGATGGCCGATTTTGGAATCCCGGCCCAATCCCCCTTATTTCTATTTGGATGTTTTACAGTTTGATTAAGGCGAAACAAAATCCTCGCTGGTTTATCTTAACCATCGCCCTTTTGGCTATTTCTTTTCATATTCACTTATCCTTGCTCGTATTTTTTCCTCTTGTAATATTTTTTGTCATAAAACAGTTAAAAAAAATCACCCCTTTAATCTGGTTATCAATGATCTCTAGTTATATAGTAATCAACCTACCTCTTTTTGTTTTTGATTTTGTTCATAACTTTGACAATCTTAGGTCACCGCTCAAGCTTTTCAGCAATTCAGAACAACCCTTAACTTCTCTTAGTCTTCCGAAATTGGTCGCGCATGGAAGAGTATTCTTTCATACTTTAGGAAGATTGTGGTTTATCAGATTAAATACCAATATTCAAGAAGAGCAATGTTTGGGTTTCCATTGCCAAATTACTCCCGGACACAGCTTTCTCATTTTTTTTTCCGTTCTTATTTTAATCTGGTCCATTAGAAAAAGTTTTACCAACTTTAAGTTGCTAACGCTTCTGTCCATGATTTTTCTTCTTGTTATCAGTTTTGCCTTTTATCCTGGATACGCGGCGGAATATTATCTTTTAGGCATTTATCCGCTTTTTGCTGTGCTAGCCGGACTTTTCCTGACCAAATTACCTCAAGTAGCCACCCTTTCAATAATTGTCTTATTTGTAATCGCAAATTGTCTAACTGTTTTCTCCACCACTCAAGAACCTTATGGCCTTATGACTAGAAAAAAACTGATACGTGAAGTAACGGAAAAAGTCGGCGATCAAAATTTTTATCTGGCAACTGTGGGAAAAAGCCCCCTAAAATATCATCATTACGGTGGCTGGCGATATCTTTTTCAGGTTTATGGAAAAACTCCTGCTCAAAGTTATGCCGACGAATATTTCGGCTGGATTTATCCTAAAGAGATAGTGTCAAAAAAACCCCCTCTTAAAGTTGTTATCTCCGAAGATATTCCTTATAAAACTCAACAAAAACCGCTGCATGAATTTCATCAAGGCGTTTTTTATGCCTATATTTTCAACAATGAATAAAATTAAAAAATTGTTTATCAAACTGTCCGGCCGGGACGAGTTTTACCTTGTCGTTTTGACCGCTCTTGCCATTGTTACTCACTTTGCCTGGTTTGATCCAAAAAGCATCTTGAGCTTCGGCGACTGGTGGCATTGGAGTAACAGCATGGTAAAAGAGATAGGTAGCTATTGGCGGCCATGGGTAAATCATGTCGGCTTCGGTTACGCCAATATCCAAATTTCTCTCATTTCTCTTAAAAGCATCTGGTCTTTTTTGGTTAAACTAGGTTTGTCTTCGGACAACGCTATTAAACTAACTCTTTTTATTCCCACTGTTCTTCTCGGATTTATTTCTCCTTATTTTCTTTTCAAGCATTGGGCAAAAGATAAGCTCATTGCTTTCATAACGGCTTTGTTTTACGGTACCACCAGCTATTTTTTAATCAAACAAACCAATCATATTCTTTTGGGTTTTGCCTATGCTATAGCTCCTCTTGTTTTTTACTCTTTTGTCTTGGCCTTGGAAGAAAATACCTTGCCTCGATGGCTTATTTTTACCTTATTTTTTACAGTCAGTATTATTTATGAAGTCAGAATCAGCTATATCACTTCTTTTATTCTTTTTATTTATTTTATTTCCTTTTATTTTCGCCAATTAAAAAAATATTTCCTTAGTTTGACCTTAGCCGGTATCCTGACGCTACTTCTCAATTCATTTTGGCTTTTGCCAACAATAACTGGGCCTGTTTCAGAAAATATTGCCTCTATTACCGGAAGAAGTGTTTGGGGAGATTTTCTTTTTGACATCACCCATGCCATTACCCTTCAAGAATCAAGCTGGACAAACGGGTCGCCCAATCTTTCTTTTATCATCCAACCAACTCTCTGGCATTTTTGGATCGTTCCCATTATCGCTCTTATGCCGCTTATATTTTTAAATAAATTTAAATTAAAGGAAAAGCGGCTGATTTTATTTTTTGGGTCCTTGACACTTACTGGAATTTTTTTAACCAAACAAGCAGCTCATCCGCTTGCCGGATCATATAATTGGCTTTATCAAAATCTGCCCGGTTTTAATCTCTTTCGGGAAGCATCAAAACTTTTTCAACTAACTGCTTTAGGTTACTGCGGGTTACTAATGTTTACTTTACTGTTTTTAAAAAGGAATAAAGCTAAGCGCATCTACCCGGTAGTTGCCATTATTGTAATGTTCACTGCCATCTGGAATACTAAACCTTTGTTAAGCGGCGAAATTGGCGGCTTGTTTACGCCGAGAGAAATTCCTCAAGATTATCATCTCATCGAGAAAAAATTAACCAAAGACCAGAATTATTACCGATTGCTCTTTGTGCCCGCGCTAACCCGTTGGTTCCCCTCAACAAATAATCACCCGGGGTTGGATGTCATCGGCACCATCGCCCTCAATTGGGCTAATTTTATCCAATCTCAAGATTTATCGGGAATGCCGGGCAAAGAAGATATCATCCAAATTTTTGAGAAACCTTATGCCAATAAACTTTTGGATATGTCCAGCATTCGGTATGTTTTAATTCCCGGTCAGAGCGATAAAGATGAAGATGACGTTTTCAGTTTTCGTGACCGAAACCGGGATTTTTTTATTCAAGAACTAATGAAGCTTGCTTACCTGAAAAAAACAGACATCGGGACAAAGAATATCGTCTTTTTTGAAAATTTTGATTATAAACCACATCTTTATTTGACGGAAGAAAAAGAAACAGTCTATAAAAATGTACCTTATCAAACTATTGATTTTCGGCCGATAACATCAACCGAATATCAGATCAATTTGAACAATATTAATAAACCAGTATACCTCAATTTCACCGATGCTTTCAACCCCGACTGGAAAATAAAAGCTGGCTCTTTCAACTGGCTCAGTGTTTTGATTAATAAAGATTATTTTCTAGCCAATAAAAATCACTTCAAAAACGATGCTGGTCTTAATTCCTTTTATATCGACCCGAAAAGCATTTGCCAAAAATACCAATGTCATCAAAATCCCGATGGAAGCTATATTATCAAATTAACTTTATTTTTCCGTCCTGAGGCCAATTTTTTGCTTGGTTTAACTTTTAGCTCCGTCACGCTGATTGGTTGTTTAATCTATCTTATTTGGCATTTTTTATATGAAAAAAAAGTCAAAAAATAATCACCGTTGGTTGATAAAAATTGGCGCGGCAATCGGATTGCTTTTTTTAGGGTTTATCTTAACCGGCTTTCATATTTTGAATTCCGACCTTAGTTTTACAGTGATCTCTAAACAACATGATATCGGAATTTTTTTCTCGCCGGAAATAAAAGAATTATTGGCTAAAGATAAAATTAAAGGCACTTTTATTGCTGATGATAATTATTTGGGAATGGTAACAATCCGTTTTCAAACTTTCAACCGCCTCAATCAAGATTTTCTTATTTTTAGAATCAGAAGAGCGGGGGAAAGCAACTGGTATTATGAAAACAAATACGACACTCTTCAATTCTTTCATGATAAACATTATCCTTTCGGCTTTCCTGTAATAGCCGATTCTCAAGGAAAGAAATATGAGTTTGAGATCGAATCAACAAAAGGGGGAAAAGGCAATGCCGTCGCCTTAAGCCTAAATGAACCTGTTTTTATATCCAAATACCAATATCCAAAAACCGAACTTGCCAACAACAAAAAACTATTATTTGATTTCTTAGTGAAAAAAATTATAAGCACCATAACTAACGATAATTTCTTCTTTGTTTTTTTAGTTTATTTCTTGCCGTTTTTCATTTTCTTCTTATATCAAAATTTAACCAATATCTACTATTATCTGCCAATAGTTTTTATCTTTATCTGTTTTGATATCATTTTAGTTAAAAATATTTATGATTCAGTCGTCTTTACTCTCGTTTTATTCCTAATCATCTTGCTTAAAAAATTGCGCTTTGGTTATCGGGAAATATTTATTGGCGCATTAGCCTTTATGCTATTTGGTTTTGTCGCTACTGTTTTCAATCAAGACTGTTTTGCGGAAAAAGCATCGGTTTATGCATTCTTAACTTTGGTCGCCGGCATGATCGATGCCCAAATAGCAACCAAAAAAAATATTAAAACCATATGAAAAAGATAGCCAAAAAGATATCGATCGTCATTACTTTGACAGCTTTTTTTATTATTGCCGGTCTGCAAATTCACAATCTTTTAACTTTCCCCATAACTCGCGGCTTTGATGCCACCGGGCACATTGCTTATATCAACTTCTTAAAAATTGCCAAACGGGTTCCTCTTCCTAATGAAGGATGGGAAATGTGGCAACCGCCTCTTTATTATCTTTTGTCGTCTTTTTTCCCAACCCTGCAAAGCATTCGTTTTTTACATGGCTTCCTCTGGATTATTTTATTTCTTACCGGCTTTGTCTTTTTGGATAAATTTATTAAAAACAAAGCTGTGACGCTTCTTGCTTTACTGACGATCGTTACTCTCCCTGTTGTCATCTATTCTACTCCCGCCCTAAGCAACGAGTTTTTTTCCGGAGTGATGATCAGCCTAACTCTTGTTTATTACTGTTTGACAAAAGAAAGCGAGACGCTAAAAACAAAACTCATCCTTGGTCTTTTACTTAGCGCATCAATCCTTTCTAAAGCAACCGCGTGGGTTCTGGTCGCTGCCATTTTGATTGATGTTTTTATTAAAAGTAAAAAAAGTGTTGCCCAAACTGTCCAAAAATTGGCCGTTCCTCTTTTGGTTATGATCGTTATAGGCGGCTGGTTTTATATCAGAAACATAGTCCTTTTTGGCAATCCTCTGATTGCTTCAGTTGACTTTCCCCAATACGCGTTCAGCCAACCGCCGGGATACCGCGATTTAAAGTTTTTTACCGATTTATCGGCTTTCTTGAAATTCGATCTTTTCCACGCCCATTTTTATTCTCTCTGGGCCGGAACTTATTTTTCCTGGTTTTATGACGGTCACAACGTCATTATCCCGGTTCAACCATTTTCAAAAGCCGGTGTTTTGCTTATTATAATGTCACTTCCTCTAACAGCCTTATTTCTTATCGGACTTATAAGAGAGTGGAGAAGTCCTAAAAAAAATTTAATCCTTATCGTTTATCCCTTATTGCTTTTCTTAAGTTATGTCCTTTACAACTTTAAACTGCCTTTTTATTCTACCGTCAAAGCAACCTTTATTATCAGCGCCGTTATCCCTTTCGGCTATTTTTTAGCCAGAGGCATGGAGCTGTACCGAAAATATTTGCTATTATTTAGTTTATATATGTTTTTATATTGTCTTTTGATCGTTAAAAATTTTTGGATCTTGAGCTGGTGGTACAAATGACATGACGCGCCAAACAATTACCGCGGTCATTCCGGCTAAAAATGAAGAGAAAAATATTGGTCGCTGCTTGAAAAGCGTAGACTGGTGTGATCGGGTGATTGTTTTATGGATGGGAACGGATAAAACAGGAGAAATTGCCAAAAAAATGGGCGCCGAGGTGGTTGAGATGGGTAAAAGCAACCGTGATGATTTCGTTACAGTCCAGAAAAACATAAATTGGGCGATCAAAAACTGCCGGACAGACTGGATCTTGCGAATCGACGCCGACGAGGAAGTAGAACCGGATTTGAAAAAAGAAATTCTAACCATTTTGAAATCGCCAAAAAAAACAGCTGCGATAGTTGCCTATGGAATTCCCAGAAAACAGTATTTTTGGGGCGGGTTTTTAAAAGGAGGTGATTGGGCCTATGACCGGCTAGTCAGGCTTTTCCGTCCCCAATACGCGATTTACAACTTCTCAACTCATGTTCATGAACAATTGGTCGTTGACGGCGAGGTCGATTATCTTAAAAACCATCTTAAACACTATTCCCATCCGACTTTAAAAGATGCTATCCGGAAGTTTGATATTTACACTTCAATCCAAATCGAGGATTTAAATGAAAGTTTATGGTTGGCTTTTTTGAAAATGATTTTTGTCCCACCTTATGTTTTCGGCCGCTGGATGATCTGGCACCATGGGTATCGTGACGGAATAAGAGGGTTGGTGGCGGGTGCTCTTCGCGCTTGGTATGACTTCATTCTTTACAAAAAATACCTCCAAAAAAGATACCAACAAGGTCTGACCTTAAAAAGGACAGACCTTAGTTAAGGACAGACTTTACAAATTAATTTTTTCCTTTGCCTTTCCAAATCAGCGTCAACCATCATTCTCACCAATTCGTCAAATTTTACCTTTGGCCGCCAACCCAAAATTTGTTTTGCTTTTTCCGGCCTTGACTTGAGGTTATAAACTTCAGCTGGTCTTTTGAAACGCGGATCAACAACGACGTATTTTTCCCAGTCGGTAATGCCAACATGTTTAAAAGCTGTTTCAACACATTCTCTAACGCTGTGACTTTCGCCAGTGCCGACAACATAATCATCACCCTTGTCTTGCTGCAGCATCAGATACATTGCTTCAACGTAGTCACCGGCAAAACCCCAGTCTCGTCGCGAATCAAGATTGCCAAGATAAAGTTTGTCAATCAAACCTAGTTTGATTTTAGCTACGCCGTCGCTAATTTTTCTAGTGACAAACTGAATACCCCTTAAGGGCGATTCATGATTAAAAAGGATGCCATTAGCAGTAAAAAGCCCGTAAGACTCGCGGAAATTGATCGTCATCCAATAAGCATAGACTTTGGAAATAGCATAAGGACTCCGTGGATGAAAAGGTGTATTTTCATCCTGATAACCATTGGTATTGCCGAGGCCAAACATTTCCGATGTTGAAGCCTGGTAAAACTTGGAAGTAGGAGAGAAGTACTTGATCGCATTAAGAAGGTGAAGAACACCTAGAGCATTGATTTCTGTGGTCAATTTAGCTTGCTCCCATGAAGAACCAACAAAGGATTGAGCGGCTAAATTGTAAACTTCATCGGGTCGAATGTTTTTAATGATATTTATAAGCGATGACTCGTCGGCTAGATCACCTTCAACGAATTCAATTTTATCGGTAACTTTAAGATAATCGGTGTTTTCAAAATTTGGTGCAGAATAACGCCTAATCATTCCGTAAACCTTGTATCCTTTACCAAGAAGAAATTGAGCTAAATAAGGGCCGTCCTGGCCCAAAATACCTGTAATAAGAGCTGTTTTTGCCATAGATTTAAAAACAATTATTAAAGTTTATGTTTATTATAAGGGTAAAAGATTGAGATTGCAATTAACACTCATAATTCTCTTATTTATTTTGTCATAAGGAAAAGACGACACGATTGGAATTCTACATCATCAAAACAGATCTAGCCTCGTTTAGGAAAAAAATCTGTCAAAGAAAACAACCACTCAAGAATTTGCAAATATAAACATTTATTTGAGATTTAATCATCACCTCAGCTCTTCCAACACTAAAGTCTTTTATTGTGCTACAATAACTAAATGATCAAGCGCCTTTCCAGCTTTATCAAAAAACCAACCAGCCAACAAGTTATTATCAACACCCTTGGCAATTACCTCAATGTTTTTTTTACCGCTTTTTTTGCCCTAATTTTAGTGAGAATTCTTGACCCTTCCCAATACGGAGTTTTAAGCGTTCTTTTGGGAATCACTTATGTTCTGGCCAACATCCTAGATTTCGGCACCACCGCCACCATCTATTCTTATTTACCTCCAATGTACGAAGAAAAGCGCACCAATACCTTTGTTTTTTTAAAAAGCACTTTTCTATATCAGTCGTTATTTTCCTTTATCGTCATCGGATTGCTTTTTATTTTTTTTCCTTATCTTGATCGGGTTTTTTTCAAAACCGGTGCCCCTGCCTGGGAACTTTATCTAACCACTTTGGCTGTTCTTTGTTTTATCTGGCAAAATTTCGCCCTTAACTCTCTCTTTGCCGTAAAAAAATTCCTTCAAGCTAATATTTATCTTAATTTGTCCAATGTCTTTAAAACATTGGTTATTTTTTTGCTCATCTTGACAAAAACCGTTACTGTCGGCTCGATCATTTTCGTTTTTGGAATTGTTGGCCCGGCCGCTTTCTTCCTTCTCCTTTTTTTCGAAAAAAAACATATTTTTAATCGTGTCCTTGAAGCAAAAGTTGACAAAAACGAATTTCGTTTCAGCTATACGTTTACTTACTTCATTGCCGCCCAGTTTTTAAATTTGGGACTGCGAATGGATCTTTTTCTTTTATCTTTTTTCAAACTCGGCGCAGGTGTTGGCTATTACGGCCTTTCTCAGAAAATTATCTTGACTATCATGGCTACAATCACAAGCATCACTCAGGTCCTTTCACCCGGATTTTCAAAAATCAATAAAAAGGAAGAGGCGCGCTCACAACTCAAAATCAGTCTTTTATACATGCTCCTTCCTGTTAGCCTTTTTCTGGCTCTTTTTTTTCTCCCCGATGGAATTTACAATCTCTTTTTCACTAGCAAATTTGGTCAAACTGCTCTCATCACCAAAGCTTTAAGCTTACCTTTCATTTTGTATGCCTTGGCCAGTATTCCTTCTCTTTTTATCCTTTACACAATCAAAAAACCGCAATATATTCTCTTTGCTAACATTATCTTTTTTGTCATTGTTACTGGTGGCAGTTATTTCCTTATTCCGCGTCTGGGAGTTTTCGGCCCGCCTTTGGCTATTTTAGCCGCCTTTTCTGTTAACACCACAGTCTTGGCTCTTATGGCAAATAAAGAATACCGAAAGATGCCAGCGGTATCGGTAGTCAAAAAGATTATCTCACCCATTCTTCCATCTGAAGAAAATAAGCAAAGCTGATCCGGTTCAATTTAAAACCGCCTTCTCTGAGGATTTTTTGGTAATCCAAGCCGTAAATATCGCTTGTGTAAGGGATAACAATGATTTTTTTGCTCGTAATCGACTTATTCCCAATTTCTCTTAAATCATTAAAGTTTAAGTCTTTTTTGTAATAACTTAAAGCGTCGGATGAGGGAAGAATGATGTACACGGGCTTGTCTTTGGGTATGCTTCTCGCCAAACTTTTCCAATCTTCGCGGTGAAAAAAAGGACAGAAAAGATAAATCAACGACAGGATCAAAAAACCAAAAACAATGACCCACCGTTGCCAATCTTTCGTCTCCAAAGTCAATAAAATACTCATTATCGGTAAAAGAAAAAGAAAGCGGAAATATTGCAAAAGGGGAGAGGAGAAGGAAAAAATCAATCCCAATATTAAAGGAAAAACGAACAAAAACAATAAAAGTTTGTTTTTTAATCCGGCTTTAAGAAGGACGGCAAAAATAAACAAACTCCATAAACCGGAAACTAAATAATATATTTCTTTTGGATAAAAACTGATTCGGCCGAAAGAAAACTTTAAGGGAATTAATAGCAGGTTTTTAAGATTGGCTTTGCCCAAAACCAAACTCCAGTTTGAAACCGTTTCCAAAGCCTGTTTTGAGTTAACCATCTGGTGGTAGAGCAGGGGAGAGATGATCAAACCGGCAACAAGTAACCAGCAACCAATAACCAGTAACTCTCGATATCGTCTCTTAAAAATCAAATACACCAACATTGCCGCGATTAAAAAAACCGTCCCGTAAAATGTATAAAACCCAAGAATGATAAAAATAATAAACATCAATGTGTCTAAAAACTTTTGTCTTTTGAATTGCCTTGCTTGCCGGCAGGCAGGTATTTTTGACTTTTGACTTTTGACTTTTGACATTCGGTTACTATTCAACTCAACAATATTAATAATCCGAAGGAAAAAATATAGCGCCATAGTTAAAAAAAATACCGTCATCATGTACATCCTTGCCTCCTGTGAATAATAAACGATCAGGGGATTGAAAAGGAAAAAAACTGCCGCCCAAACTCCAATCTGCCTGTTTTTTAATCTTTTTCCAATGAGGTAAACAACATATCCTGTCAATATTGAAAAAATAATCGATGGCATTCGCAGGCTAATCTCGGAATAACCAAAAATGTTGGTCCATAATTTCATCAAAAAATAATATAAAGGAGGATGAAAATCGGCAGGAGAAAAAAGTTTGGGAATGTCGAAAAAATTGTAAGCAGAGACGACTTTCGCCGTCACTGCCTCATCCAACCATAAAGATTGGTCAAGAGAAATAAGCCTTAAAATAAAACCAACTGTCAATACTAAACCTATTATCATTATCTAATAAGATAGCAAATTATGTAAAAGTCCAAAAGTATTAATTAAATGGAACGGTTTGAATAAAAAGTTGATGGATGTGATTATCAAATTTTAGTCAATTGTCAACATCCGGTCAAAAGCGATTAGGAGTTGGTGCAAAATTGTAGATTTAAGAAAACTTCTTCAAAATCACCTGAATCATCCTAAAGAAAACGTATTCCTTAGAGAAGTTGAAGAATATTTAAAGCTCAAACACAACCTTTCGACTTCTTTAAAATTAGTTCTGATCCAAAATTCCACCCCACTCAACAGCGGTAAACCCATTCCGTACAGGATATATCGGCTTCCTTGGTTGGGCAATATTGATTTTTTCCAACAAAGGTTTGAAATATAATTCAATCCGGATCAAGGTATTAGGTGATGGCGTGATTACCAACGGATATATTTTGGCAATGGTCTCTTGATCGAGATGGGAAACAAAATAATAGGGTGATTCGGGTAATCTGGTTTTCCAAAAAGCCACGAATTCATCAGCTTCTGCCTCAGTCAATCCCAATTCTATTACATATTCACGAGAAAAGCGGAAAAGATTGTTGTAAGGAACAACATACCCAAACTTCGGCATATCGACTGGTAACATCGCCTCATAATAAAGATATTTAAGATTGTTATTGATCAGACCGTTTTTGTCAGCTACCACTTTCCAGCCAGAGATGTCTGGATTATATGTTGTATCGGTTTTAGTCAGCAACCCTCGCGGGTGAATCTCCACCTTAATCGTTTGTTTTTGCGATGGGTACAGATAAATAGCCGGCTTGCCACCGTAGGCCGTCGGCATGGTGGCATAATAATCGGTGGCTCTGTAAGCCTGCCACAAAGAGTTGCGCCTGATATATACCTTGTTACGAGTGGATTTCAGAAGGCTAATATTCCATTTGTTCACCCCCCACAGTTTTTCTGAGTTGGAAGCATAACCATATAAAAGGATGGCGAACGGATCGTTTTCGTCGGTACCGATGTGAAGAGGTGACTCGTTGCCTGGCCCATCCTTTTGTGTATCAACACAATTAATATGCCAGATGCCTGTTCCTCTGTCATCGAAGTTTCTATTACCGTTACTGGTTGGATAAATCGGTATTACCGATTCATTAAAAATATCGTTGTTTACGGGTTTGCCATCCTTCACGTAGTGGACCATAAATCCGCGTTTTGAATCTCTGCGGGCTTCCGTCTGCAGATATTCACCATTATCTTTCTTGTTAGTATAGGGCCAGTAACTATAAACTGGATCGTTACTGTCGGAATCATGGTAGTTATACAAAACGAAATTATCGGGAAAGTCAGTTAAAGGCATGAGAGCTATTTCACATTCCGCTGGCTCATTTAGGAAAGTAATGCTTTTGGCGACGGATTTAACAATCTCGTCAAGTTTTTCCACCGGATAACCAGCGCCTGCCGAATCTTGATAGTTGCCTGTAACTGTAAAATATACCCCCCGATAAATAAAAGAAATCTGTATTTGATTAGTGTCTTTTTGTAAAGAGGCGTTCATACCGGCTCCAATAGAGGGAATATTGAAGTTCAAGCTTCGGTTCACATAAGTTTTATTTTTATCGGTTGCTAGAACCGTATTGACAATAATGATTTCGTATGAGCTGATGTTTTTAGGAGATAACGCGCTACAACCATTGATAATCCCCGCTCCCATGCATCCTGTTGCTTTCCACTGGTCTGGTACCTTCACCTGATATTCGCCGTAACGGTTTTTATAAAACTCGCCTTCTTCCGATTTTTTAATCGCTGGTATGGAAGTGACTGCATTTTTAGCAACAGTAATAGAAGGGGATGATTGTTGAAAATCGGCTATTTTCCTCTCTTTGACAAATGGAGAAACATTATAATTTTTTCCTAGAAGAAAAGCACTGATTGCAACTACTACGATTAGCAAAATTAAAAGCACCGTTTTAACCACCCAGTAGTTTACTTTTTGCTTTTTGATAACAGAAGCAGCTATCGATTGATTTATTGAGTTTTGCCCAGTTTGTTGGTTAATTTGGTCACCGACATTCATTAAATTTTCCATATATTTCATAATAAATAAGGTAATTGATTAAGTCAATAGCTCTAAGCACCTTAACAATTCGCTGATGGAACAATACAATTAGCGTATGAGAAGTTGTCTTCGATCAAACAATGAAAGAAACAGCTAAATTATCAGGCGGTTTGAGCTTGAAGAAACGATGTTTGGTAATAAATACAAGGGAAAACGGTAATAGGGGACCAAAGCTAAACATATGGTCTTTGGTATATATAAGAGAAGTTACCAGGTAATAACTCATATTATCGGTTCAAGAGAGGAATAACTTTAATTCCCTTAATTGGATAAACCACTTCCTCTGATAGTCTTTGTTACATCAAAGATTGATATACTTATGCATTTTTATCGGTACAAAGTAATCTTGTAGTAGTAAAGAAACAAAAAGATGTTCCTCAAAAACAAGATTATCTAAACGGAATTGAAGGTTTTCGATTATGTGCTAAAACCTGGTATTATCAATAACTCGGAGTTCATAAATAGTATTTTTATCTTTATTTAAAAGAGGTTGAATGGCGTTTTAATAATAGAGATAAAAACCTGATAGTATTATTGAGAAAACTTCTCAATCAGCGAATTGTCAAAGAGCCAATTTAGCGCAACTTTTATCAGTAATTACTGATAGCAGTATCTTTAAGAGAAAGTATAGTATATTTTCAGTAATCAAGTAAAAACATACTTAATCTTCCATAACATATGCAACATAGTTGATAAACTATGTTAATGCGACTAAAACCAGGATTGATCATTAAAACGCTCAAAAAGTATAACTCTGTAAGTAAATCTGCAAAAGCCTTGAGACTTGCCAGATCAACGTTTGGAGATGGAAAAAAAGATCGATTCTAATTTATGGTAAATTGAGAATAAATGGTTTAAGACGTTTCTCAACCAAACCCCACACAATTAAAAAGAAACTTACGATAAGCGAAGAAGACGAGATAATCAAACTGCGAAGAAATCACCAATATGTCGCTTCAAAAATTAAACATATCCTAAAACTCAAAACCTCCATCTCAACCATCCACAGATTTCTGAAAAACAAAGGCTTTGTGAGAAAATATGGATATCATATTCGTCCTTTTTATCAAAACACCATTCATATGCATCTAGGTAATACAAAAACAATAGGATATCTCCAGATGGATGTCAAATACTTAACTCCTGAGCTGACATGACTTCCCTAGACTTGTTTTGAATACGGGATTATTGATATCTACTCTCGTTACAAAGATGCTGTTATCTTAAACCAGCTAGATCAAGATGGGGCGATTATTGCTCTAACCGAAATATTGACTCGGTTACCATTTAAACCCGTATTTATTCAAACCGACAACTGTCTTGAATTTCAGGAAAGATTTCTTAAGATAGTTAAAGCAAAAGGTCTTAAACACCATTATGTGCACAAAAATACCCCCAATGAGAATGCTGTTATTGAGAGATCGTTTAGAACTGATGAAGATGAGTTTTTCTTTTTTAAATACAAAGGTGCAAAAGACTATGATGATTTGAGAAATCAATACTTCGATTATTTAAGTTGGTACAACAACGAAAAACCGCATCTTGGTATTAATCTGCAAACACCTTTAGAAGTTGTTGCAAAAGTGGTGAAAGATTAAGGGGTATTCCTACCCTGTTGTCAAAAGCTTAAGTGTATTTAGAAGGAAATCATCTACCGATTTGAAGTATTTTTTACGTGAAAAACGAGCTTGAAATTCACGTAAATATTCAGGTAGTTTCTCATAACTTACGTGGTGATACATTCTTCTAATAAATGTTCTTAAAACCCCAAATAATCCTTCGATTTCAGAAGTCAGACGGGACTCAAACTTTTTGTGAGAATCCCGTCTATGAATTACACAAAATAACCTATCGATTCCTCGATATGACGGATAAGAATCAGTGTAAACGGTTGACCCGGAAACAATATATTTTTCAACGAAGTTTAAGATATCTTCTCGATAAACCTCATAAGACTCCAAAACTTCAAAGACAATTCTTTTGGTTTTAATCTCTTTAGCCGCCAATACTGCTCGTCCACCCCAACCGCCAAGATAAACCTCATCCATTTGTATTGTCCCACAAAGCCTTTCTTTAACATCTGGTAATTGACCTCTTAAAAGATCAAACCAATATCTAACTGCTTTTTCAGATAATCCTGTAAGAGGCTGACTTTGTTTAACCGTTATTTGATTAACAAAACACTAAATGGTTAACCAAATTGACCTTAATGGAAGTTTGGTATTGTTTAAGTAAATACAGGATAGTAAAGAGAATCTAAAATCACATTTACGACATCTGTATCGATCTTTGTACTTAAAAATTTTAAATGAATGACATTTTGGACAGAATATATTTCTGCCAAATAACATCTTTTTTACCAGTTTTTTAATCTGGCGGTTTGTGGGTATTTGAGGATTTATCATCCCCAAATACTAATTAAAGTTTTGACAAGTGGGTGGGATTACCCACCTACAAGCTATTGATTTTTCATGGATTTATTATTAAAATACTCTTATTCTTATGAATAAGAATCTTTATCTTATTATCGTCTTGATCGTCCTCTTTATGGGGACGGTCTGACGTGATAAGGTAAATTTTCTTATTTCGTCAGACCTCTCGAAAACGAGAGGTTTTTTTTATTGCAATAAAATAATATGTCCAAAGAAATATGGCAACAAGAAAATGGATCGTTCAGTAAAACAGAATGGCCAAGTTTGTCAGCTAGAGAATTGTTTGACAAAAGTGTGGCTATTTGCGAAAGCTCTTGGCTGGGTCAAATTATAACAAGGAATGACATTCAATCTCTCACTCATTCACCTGAAGGCAATTTGGTGCGAGCTGAATTTAAAGTGTTGCCGGAATATAAAACTCAATACCCCGATGTAGTTATTAAAGCGTTAGAAAGCTTGTATGCCGAATACAACAGAGCCTTTGGCCCGCTAGTTGCGACAAACAGAGAATGGGACACAGATTATCTATATTGTTTTGCGCCAGATGGTACTCCTTTTAACGGGTGGGTTCAAATTGATATGGTGGGTTTACCCGATAGTTTTCTAAAAAAAGCATCCGTTTTTGATGAGACGCAGATACGCGAAGCATTAAGAGGAAGAATATTTGAAATAGAGAATTCATTGGCAATGTATCAACTTTTGGAAAGGATTTTTTCTTATGGTGGACAAGATACACTTTTCAAAAAGCAATTCAGAACTTCCCTTAATGATTTGAGAAGAAGAACAGGAAGACCAATTGCGCTTTTAGCTGTTACAGAACAAAAATATCAAGAGATGAGGCGATCTGAATTCGGTAAAAATGATGGAGAATTATTAACCGATGAAGAAGTAAGAGAGCTTTCCGGATTTGATAAGTTTTTTGGCCCGTATGAATTTGAACAATATCTGATGGGAAATAATGGCGAGTGCGATTATCTTTTGTATGCACGAACTTCTTATCCTTTAGCAAAACTAAAACAACCAAACACTGAAGTTTCTATACCTCTATTAGAAAATCCCTACACACGAAGAATTATCCGAACACACGCTGTTACTTTCAATATAGATGATCCTCAATGGCCCAATGGTGATCCCAGAAAAATAAATGATACAAAGGCTTGGATGTCGTCTGTTGGGATGGCGCTTGATGTTTATGATTATACAGATATCGTCACAGAAGAAGAGCGAAGAGATGATAGGGGCAAATTACGAAAAGTGTTTGTGCCAACAGAGCGATTAATCGCTTTTTTACAGCAACAAGGAATTGCAGTTTCAGGAGAAGATCCCAAAGAAATAGCTTTACATGCTAAGCCAATGCAAGCTAGTTATGGCTGTTATGGTCATACAAGAGGTCCGCTTAAAGATTCTGAGTTCCGTCGAGAACTAAGAAAAGGTCTTCATGAAAGAGGTCCATATGTTTTGCAGCCAGAAATGCAAATACCTCTTATAACTAATACACTCGATGGACAAACTTACACTTATATAGATAGAAATTTTATGTGGACTAATGGAGAAGATTATCACTGGATGGGTGGTTTTAGATCGTTAATTCCGATAGACTCTATTGAATCTAAAAAAGGTAGAAATCATGGATCGATATATACCGTTTGGGCAGAGATTAAATAACAGGCTTAAACAAATTGGTTGTGGCGCAGTTATTCTTTACTTATAATCTGATTATGTTAAGTAAAATCTTGTCTTTGGCTCAAGAAATGATTTCAATTAAATCAACACCCGATAATCCAACTGCTTTAAAAGAAATATTAACTCTTGCTCTTTCAAATTTAAAGAAATTTACTATTGAAAAATTTGAAAGTAATGGTTGTAAAAGCGCATTAATTTATAAATCAAATAATAGACCTAGAAAATTTAAGATTATTCTAAATGGTCATTTAGATATAATTCCTGGGAAGGAAATTCAGTACTCGCCAAGAATTAAAGGCAATAAACTTTACGGAGCTGGCGCAATGGACATGAAGGCTAATGTCGCCTGTTTTATAGCAGTTTTCAACGAAATTGCAAATAAAATAAACTATCCTTTAGGTCTTCAGTTGGTGACAGATGAGGAAATCGGCGGTTTTAATGGCACAAAGTATCAGATTGATCAAGGAGTCTGTGCGGACTTTGTTATTGCGGGAGAGCCAACCAATTTTGATATCATCAACAAAGCAAAAGGAATTCTGTGGGTTAAAATCACTTCCAGAGGCAAATCAGCTCACGGCGCCTATCCATGGAAGGGGAAAAACGCTATTTGGGAAATGAATAAATTTCTTAATTGTCTTTTTAAAAAGTATCCGATCCCTAAAAAAGAACAGATGACCACAACCATCAATTTAAGCAAAATTAAAACCTCAAATAGCGCTTTTAATAAAATACCTGATGATTGTGAAATATGGCTTGATATTCGCTATGCATCTGAAGATTTAAATAATATTGCCAATACCATCAAGTCGCTTTTACCAAAAGACTTCACTTTTGAAATAGTGGTAAACGAACCGGCTTTATCCACAAACAAAAACAATTACTATATTAAACAACTGAAAGAAACGGCTCAAAAAATCATTCAAAAAGAAATAATTATTCGCAGCGCAAACGGATCCTCCGATGCCAGACATTATATGCGAGTAAATTGCCCAGGGATTGAATTTGGCCCTATTGGAGGAGGTATTGGGAGCGACAATGAATGGGTCAACATTAAGAGTTTGGAACAATATTATAAAATAATTAAAGAATTCCTTCTAAAACTTTGATCTTCTTTATTATTTCACTATTGCGTCAGTAAAGAAATACGGCGCATTTACTCATTATGTTACCCTTGTAACTTAATACAATACTTTGGTATATTGATAGAAAAGTACCGGATTAAAAAGCGATATGAACCAATCGAATTTAAAAAAAGACAAACAATCACTACCTGTGTCACTCAAACTGGTAACAAGCTCCATCAGAGGCAGGAAGAGTCATAACAGCTACGAAGGCTAAGCGCAATAAGATGGCCCGGCTGAAATCGCAAACAAAACAAGCAATAATAAAGCGATAAGGATAATTCCTTATCCCCTTAACCCCTTTACCTGCTATTTTTCAGTAATTTTGGCAAAATAAGTTCTAACAATTTGACTTAATAGTTTTCAACATCAAGTAGGGGAATGGGGGCAAAACTACATTTTGGACAGATATTGCTAGAAAACCTCTGATCTTTTCCTTGGCTATCCCAATTATGAGCGGCGGACCGGATTTGAACCGGCGACCTTCTCCTTGGAAGGGAGACATTCTACCGCTGAACTACCGCCGCTTAGCCTGCTTCTTCGGCAGGTCGCCGTTGAGGGCGACTACCGCCGCAATTTGTACATCAATATCAATTATACCAAAAATCAATCAATTAAGTTATATCTGACGATCTCCAACAAAGCTCTAAACCCATCTTTCCACGCTACTAATTTTTTGCCTTCCTCGTATGTCCGACCGCAATAGGAAACACCTACTTCAAAGAATTTCAAACCTTTGATCTTAGCTAATCTTGCTGTTACTTCGGGTTCAAAACCGAATCTTTTGCTTTTCAGTTTTTTGGCAATTTTCCTGATCAGCTTGCCCTTAAAAACTTTATAGCCAACTTCCATATCAGTCAAATTAAAATTGGTCAAGGCATTGGAAAGAAAAGTGAGAAAATTATTACCAACCGCATGCCAAAAGTAAAGTATCCGGTGTGGCTTGTTGGAAACAAACCGCGAACCGTAAACAACATCGGCATCTTTTTGAAAAAATGGCTCAAGTAGGGCAGGGTAATCGGAGGGATCGTATTCCAAATCGGCATCTTGTACTAAAACAATATCTCCGGTTGATTTTAAAATTCCGGTTTTCAATGCTGCTCCCTTTCCTTCATTTTTTTTCTTTTTAATTAGAACGATTTTCTGTTTCTTATTTTTTATCTTTAATATTTGATTTCTTATATTGACAACCGTGTTGTCACTCGATCCATCATCAACAATGATGATCTCTTTTTTTAAGCCCAAAACCTCGGCAGAAATGACTTTTTTGAGAGTTTGACTAATATATTTTTCTTCATTGTAAGCGGGAATAATGATAGACAAAGTTTTTGAGCTCATCTTTTATAGATCATTGAGTATAATCTCTGGCTTTCCTCAAGCTCGTCAAGCCGATTAACGCCAATACCCACCTCATCAAAAGGGACGGGCAAACCGGTGACTTTTTTCCCTTGTTTGACGGCTATTTTAACCATGTCGGTAAGATAATATTCACCTGTCGCGGCCGATTTTTCCAGTTTATCAAGATTTTTATTTAGAAAAACAAAATCAAAACAATAAAAACCGGTATTGAGCTCTTTGATCTTTTTTTCTTCTACGGTTGCGTCTTTTTGTTCAACAATATTAACAACGGCGCCATTTTTGTCCCTAATAACTCTTCCCCAAGCCAGATTGTTTGGGTTTTCATGCTTAACTGTAAAAAAAGATACGGCTGATTGTTCTTGACGATGCAAAGCTATAAGGGATAAAACTCTTTCCTTTTTGTAAAACATCAAGTGGTCGCCATAACCGACCAAAACCAAAGAAGGGGAAAAGGACGCGATTTTTCCTACTCCGATTTTAACCGCGTGTCCTGTACCCAATCTTTGCTCCTGATAGGCATATAAAACGTCGAAATCTTTCAACGCTTCCTTGACGCTTTCCGAAAAGGCGCCGATGACCACTACCACTTTATCGGCTATTGAACGTAAAAGCTCAACACCATAAGTAATCATCGGTTTACCCAAAAAAGGGTAGGCAACTTTGTTGATATTTCTTGAATTAACCCTTTTTCCTTCTCCGGCAGCAAGAACAATTGCGGCAATATCAATTTTCTCCATAGATTTTAAGTAACCAATATAATGGCTGGTGACAAAAAAATCAAGAGATGCTCTTTGCCGATTTTAAAAACCGACTTCATACGGTATAATTTTATATATTATACTCGGTATCATTCTTCGACAGTCAAATATTTTTTGAAAACTCAAGACAACTGCGGTCTTAGTTTTTCCTATTACCAAGCGGCTTATTTTTCTTATTAAAGGAGGGTTAAAGGATGCGGGGTAGATTCTGGAAAAGAGTTAGTTCCACCTTTATCGCTCTCCACTGTTTCGGGGGCGCCTTGTATTTCGTCGCAGCTAGAATCTCAAATGCCTTGGGACAAATAGATCAAAACGCTTTTTATCTCAATGCTGTAACAAGCATTGGGATAATGGCTGTCGGCATAGCCGTAAAAACAGGCGTTGACGTCCTTTCAAAGCGAAGATAACAAGGTAGCCGGCCGCAACAAAATGCCGGGATTAAGGCACTCTTTGCCTAACATCATATAAAGCCTTAATCCCGGCTCTATTCTTTTAAAAAACTTCGGATTTGTTTGCCTTTCACAACAATTTAAGCTTCGTCAAGATCTCCGTATTCTCTACAATTTATTAATAAATTGTAGTGGTTGCTGAAGCGAGAGGAACTGTTTTAAAATCAACTAGTTAATTTTTTACCCAACCATGAGGATTATTTTTATACCAAATAAGAAGCGATTTAATGCTGTCTTCAATTGTCCTTTTCGGGCACCAACCAAGAACAGTTTTTGCTTTTTCTGTTGAAGCGATCATTTTGGCGTATTCTCCTGCACGAGGAATGGTTTTTTTTAGGTCAAATTTACAACCGGTTACCTCTTCTACTTTATTGACTATTTCTAGTACTGAATTGCCCGTGCCTGTCCCAAGATTGATAATTTCGTTGGCACCGCCTTTTTCAAGGTGCTCTAACGCTGCCAAATGGGCTTCATTTAAGTCAACCACATTGATATAGTCTCTTATTGGAGTTCTGTCCGGCGTTTCTACTTCGGGGCAAGTCAAGAAAAAAGGCTCAATCCCAAGGGCGCCCCGAACGGCATTTTGAACAAGAAGAGTAGAGGGTTTTTTGGAATCGCCGATTAAGCCGTCGTCAGACGCTCCGCAGACATTAAAATAACGCAAAATAACGTATTTCAACCCTTTAAGCTCTCCATACCATTCAATCATTTTCTCCACCATCCGCTTTGATTCGCCATAAGGATTTTTGGGGTTGGTGGGATGATTTTCGTCAACCGGCACATAATTCGCCTCGCCGTAAACAGCACAAGTTGAGGAAAAAATGATCTTATTAATGTTATTTCTCATCATTGCCGAAAGAAGATTTTGTGAACCACAGACATTGTTGGTAAAATATTTTTCCGGCTCTTTCATTGACTCGTCAACTAGACAGGAGGCGGCGTAATGGATCACCGTCTCGATATTTTTTTCTTTTTCAAAAACAGTCAAAAGATCATCTCTCAAATCTATTTCATATACGTGTAATTTTTCCTGACCGAATTTCTGCTGAAGCGTTTCTAAAGGCTGACGAAAACCGGTAGAAAAATTGTCAATCGCCACCACCTCAAATCCATTTTGCAAAAAAAGATAGGTCGCCACCGAACCGACGTAGCCTCCGGCGCCGGTAATAAGAATTTTTTTTGCCATAGATAAAATTATACTAAATCGTTAGGTGTTATAAGATAGCAATCTTAATAAGGGTTGATATTGACAGAAATTGTGTGTTGTGAATTAGGTGTATAGATAATGATCCTGAGCGAGATCAAACGAGTCAAAAATTAAAAGATAGACAAGCTTAAACTGGTTAACTGTATAACTCTTCAAACCTTTTCAAACTATTTAACCTTTATACCTTTAAACCTCTTACTACCTTTTCCACTTTCAAACCTTAAAACTTTTTAAACTTTTATTACT